>Ga0065711_1031861_pt1 | contig 28561 bp, 13 predicted proteins | sample Hoacrofraction12_FD_59098 | JGI IMG/M metagenome (GOLD analysis project Ga0065711, IMG submission 59098) | Hoatzin crop microbial communities from Cojedes, Venezuela - Epithelial fraction 12 v2 (version 2) | ecosystem: Host-associated > Birds > Digestive system > Esophagus > Crop | place... | reverse complement strand
TCTCCTTCTCTGGAGATATTCAAGACCCGCCTGGACAAGGTCCTGTGCAGCCTGCTGTAGGTGACCCTGCTTCAGCAGGAGGGTTGGACTAGATGACCCACAGAGGTCCCTTCCAACCCTTAACATTCTGTGATTCTGTGATTCTGTGATACATAATATGATTTAAATGTTTAGAAAAAGTTGTTTATCTTCAAAGGTAGTACAATCAGTGTTAATTGGCAGGAAAAAAACCCCATAGATGTATCCTAGTGACTTGTCTGCAAAGTACATTGAAAGAAGAAACTGCAAAAAGGCCTCTGGGCTATAAAATAGAGTAAATAAAGCATTAGACATTTAGAAAATAATAATGCAAACCACAGGAAAGAATGTGTGAAGAAGAACATGAAACCTTTTCTCATAGCTAAATATAATAAAAGGAAAGAATTTAGAGAATAAAGCTGCCTTCATAATGGCAAATTGCTAGTTGTTTTGAGACTCATTATATTATTTACGCTGCCACAGTGCACTGCCATTAAAATTATAGACCTGTGTTATCTGTGTGCTATACTCAAGCCCAAAGTGTTGCACTTTGTATTTTGAGTTTCACCACTCACACACAAGTCGTTTTTTTTTTAAAAAAAAAAAGCTCTGAAATGCAATAGCTCCCAAAAGTGTGAGGTGATAGTGGAGAGATGGTTTGTTCCGCTAGATGAGATGCATATATTCAGTGTCATTTTAGTTTTCAGACACTGTAGGGAAGAGGGATCATGGGTTTCAGATTTCTCCTTTCCAACATGGCAGCATTCACCCTCTGGTCATGTCACGAAAGAACACTGTTTGCACTTTTCTTTGCACTGGAAATGGAAATAAAAGGTGCCAGAACATAGGAGGCTGCTAGAGGCATTTTTCACATTTGTTCATTCCTGAAGGGAAGACATTTTGCCAACAGGTAGACATTCAAAATTCTACTGTCCCTTCACGCTCAGTCTGTGTGTTTTCAAGCTTATCCTTCTGGGCTTGTTTCTTGACCACTGGTTTTTTATTATTATTTTTGATCTGTCTGACATAGTTTAGTACAATCTTCTACATTGCCACAAAGGTGCCCTGAGTTATCCATTTTCTTGGAGCCAGACCTGTTTCTCTTGAACATCCCTTTTGCATAGATACATACTTTGGGCAGTCTAGTTATGGTTCACACAGCAGAGCATAAGGTCTGGATGTGACATGTCAGCTTTGGAATAGGGACTTTTCGGTAGGGGCTACTTACTAGAGAGAGCTTGATGAAAAAATAAAGTACTTAAATTACCTGCTTTTAAAGGAAATTAAGATATCAGTATGATATCACATTTATAATGATAATCTTCTTAAGTTTAACTGTTGGGTATCCCAAACTCTCTCTGTTCTTTTCCTGAATAGCTTGCTTACTTCTTTTATTGAAGGAGTTCATGACTTGGAGCTCTGATCTTGAGGGTTTGGTAAACCTCAAATACTTCTGTTGGTCAGCTTCTGTAAAGCTGGAAGCCAAGTTTTGCTTAGAGTTGAAACACTCTGGACATAGACTTCTGATACTAGGCCAGACAGCCAGAAACCCAAGGACAGACTGCACAGAAAGTCTTTAAGGTGTTGGCAGTCTTGGGATCCCAAATGGTATTCGCTTCCCTTGATCTGGCCCTCTTTGGAAGGAGGTAACCTGAAAGCCTGTAAATCCCCAAGAATGGATTAGTTTGCCTCCTGAAGTCATTTTAAAATAACAGACCTAATTTGGGAACCTGGACAGTGCATGGCAGAGCGATAAAAACTTAAGATAGTCTCTGATGGAAGCCTGCGTGTGACGTAGCAAAAGTTTGCCAAAACTTCATGTTCCCGTCAAAAGGCCATTGCTGATATATCTTAATTGTATGGAAAAAAAAAAATCTTTTACTGGAAAGTTCCCAAATGTCCTGATTAAAGATACTTAACACATATTAACTACTCTCTGGGGTTTCAGTCCAAATTGAGTTAAAAAGACCTGAAAAGCCAGACTATTGCCATAAATGTGTTGGAGCTGAGAAGTAAATACAGATGTTCAGAGTTCATCATTTCAAACTGGAATGAAAAATTTTACATCAATGCTCAAAATAATAATTTTTATTTGATAGCATGGATTCACTTAATAGAGAATAATGAGGAAGACAAATTAATGCCTCCTGATTTCTAACCTCATGTTCCATTCATTATCATTCTTTGATTTCCACTAAATATAATGATGCCTCCTCTTCCAGATGTTTCTTTATTAAATTCCTTCCAGGAGAGAGAAAAAACACAAGTCATCCCAAATGCTGAAAGTTCTCAACTCATTATCACATTTTACATATCATACAGACGTACTGACAATGTTAATTAGCGAGAAAGGCTTGATTGTTCTTTAATTACTCTGCCAAAAGCTGGTACAAAATACAGTCGCGAATTATATGACAAATTATAAGTGAATTGGTTTTAATGATATCTTCATGTACCAACATGTATATTTCATAACTCAGCTTTAGTTATTAACATATTAACATTGCCATTAATAATCAAAACACTGGGTTATGTACATGAATAAGAAATTTATTACTGTAGAATTTTAAAAGGCTCCTGACACAATGGTGCAGTTTCATGTGTTATGAAGTTCCCAATATCAGCATCATGATAGGGTGTGCAGATCGTAAAGCTCTTCCTAACTGTCACCCTAACCATTGTGTCATTATGTATTTTATGAAATGACTCTGTATTGAAAAATATGCAGTCAGCGGAACAGAGTATACTCCTCAGAAGATGCCTTGTTGGGTAGAGGGTCAAATCTGTCTTATTTTCTGTGGCTCTGAAGATCTATCTTTCTGAAAACTAGTGTTCAGCTTTGAGGAGGATTCGTCTTGCAGTTATATTTCTCCTGCATCTGTAGGTTTGAGGCAAGATGAGAGTTGGATGCAAGTCCCTGACTTTCTGCATGCTCTGATAGCAGGTTATTATGCATAAAACGAAAACATTAAGCTTCCCAAGCTGTCTTTCTGAGAAAAGATCAAGCACCCATTGACTGAAACAAGTCTTCTCCCTTTTTACACTGAATACGTTTTTAGAGCAGTGCCATACTACCTTGAGTAAAATGACTATTATTATGGACTGATAATAAGACAATACTAGTATAATTTATTATATTTGTTTGTTTATTACTGTCATATTATGAAGAAGACATTTATGTATCAGCTTTGATTGAGCAAATAACTTTGACATTCAGCAACAAAAGGTCAGTCTCTGAATTTTGCTTTGATTTTTAAAGTTCTGTTATTCAAATATGAACAAACTTTCTTCTCTTTACCTGCACCCTGTTTTGTACTGCAGGATAGGAATAGCCATGTGAAATTAAAAAGAATTTCATGGATCTGGTGGTGGGACAGTCATATATTTTCTGTCATTTGACCATTCTCCTTTAAAACCAAAAAAGGGAGACCAGACACTTCAGATTTAATAAAGAGGAAAAAGCCATCAATACCCATTGTGTAAGTATGAAAACAACTGGGTTTGCCATTTTTTTCCTCCAGTTTTAGAATACTGTCAATTCACAGAAGAGTTCTCAGCTGGAACACTTCTTGCTCTATACCGCCATTCAAGAGTGCTTGTGTCCTGAATAATTAAAAAGGCTATTGTAATTGCCTTTTCATAATATCTAATGCACTGCAAAAATGTCACATTTCACTTTGCTGAATACAGTTAAGAAATCTAGGAAAGCAGGTGGTTTGGCATTTTGAAGAAGGTAGACTGCAGAAGGATGCTGAGTTCATTCACAGAGTTGCCTTGTTCAATTCAAAAAGATGCCTTGTTCATGCCAGTGAGGAGCAGGGGAATACCGTAGGATGGATGATCTCTGTAGGTCTGATGATCTCACTCTGCACAATTAATTATGCATGCATAATCACTCTGAGAATCTTCCAAAAGCTGATATGTTACATTCTTGAAGGAAAGCCAAGGACTTCTCTTCTGTAACATAATGCAAGACAATGGATTTTGAACAGAGATTAGGATAACATGTGAGAATCAACAAACACTCTTTGGACCAGAATGGCCTTTTAATTTTCTGAAGGGAAAATCTTGAATCCACTACTGAAAAATCCAGATTTAGAAAATCTGGAATACTGTCTTCCAGACTAAAGGAGAATAACTGAAAGCTTTGAGACAGAGAAATGACTGGCTACATGGTTGTATTTTTAACATATTCCTAGGAACTTTAAAGATGAGCTAACTTTTACTTTTTGCTCACTGATATACAGTTCTAGAGAAATAAATGCAGTGCTTCAGAAGAATTGATACTATGCAAAGAAGACCCTTTGTGAAAGCTTTTGTGTATATTTGATTAACTGAGGGGTTTTTTGCAACCAGAGTGTAGGGATAGAAAACTGTCATTCATCTTTGAGTGAGTTTTTCACTCTCAGTATGACTCACCTTTTCTTTGCAGTGGGAAAGACAGCTCGTGGTCCATAGTGCCAAGTGAGAATGAATGCATTAAAAAAATTCTGAAGGTGGCTGCAAGCGTTAATGATTTACCTTTGTTTCTCTCTGGTGGCTGAGGCTAGCTATTGCCTGCCAGTTTTGCTTGCCTGTTTTCAGATTTTGCCAGCCTTCATTGAAATGAGGTGGAAAATGTTTCTGTTAGGAACAGGAAATGAATACTCTATATTAACATAATTTACTCTTTAATTGTTTGCTCATGTATTATTTTTCCAAAGCCTCCTGGCTTACAAGAACACAAATACGTGGCGCTCATTTAGTGATCAACTGCTCATCTTATAGTTCTCTGTATGACCCTTTCCTGATTTATTAGACATTGTTCAAACTATGCTTTGAAGACAAAAGCGGGAATTTCTTACTTATTCTATCACTGGTCTGTCCTTTTCACAAAAAATTAATTTATTTATACAATGTTTTGTAAAGTAAAGGATGTGATATTTTCCCATTTTACAGATGGGAAACTGTTCAGTCAAAAGGATGCATTAAAATTGTGGCTGAACAGTTTAACAAATGTACAGCCTGTCTTCCCTTGTTTTGTACTAAATGTTTTGGGGACGCCCAAAGCCCAGCTCCTGTACCTTCTTCAGGTGGACCTGTGCAGGTGAAATATTGAAGCAGAAACACACACAATCTCACTTCCAAGAGAATTTCAGCTGAATATTGATTTGGTGAAACTGAAGCTACTGGTAATAAATGGAAACAGAAGCATTGCCACAAAAGGAAGGCACACAAAATTCAGCCATTAGATGTTGTTTGGTTGTAGCCAGCTTGCTAATAGCACAGATGTGTCAGCTACTTAATTAGCAGATTTACAGCCCTCAGCTGCAGAATATGGTGATTCTTTCTCACTGAAGTGATACAAGGAGGTAGTGGGAGGGAAAAAGGAAGCTGAAGGTAAGTACTAAAGGATCAAAGGGTACAAAGCTACAGGAAATTGGGCTTTATTAGAGTCACTATAGAACAGAACAAGTTATCCAGCTGTGATACAGGGCAGAAATGGTCAGAAGACCCTTGGTCTTGGTTTGGATTGAGAGGCAGTCTGTCTGCGGAGATGTTGAGGGCAGGATGCCAGTATCAGGTACTTTACCTAAATGTTTTTATCTTGCCCCATCAGACTCCTACTTAAGCAATTTTCTGACTTGTAGTTTTGATGTCTGATTTTTCAGTAACCTCATACATGCTGTGTGCTAGCAAGGGCAGTATGCCATATAAAAACATGGTAACAGAAACATGAACTGTTCTGTATTATAAGTGTACTGTACTTTGTGATTATGATAAAGTGAGAAAGTATGTGCATACCACACTTTCAGTTCTTTATGCAGTGACCAGGTTGGTTTACGCATTTACATAGCTTCATATAGTGAAGTTTTTCCTTTCAGTAAGGAGTGACAAAGCTATTTTTACGTTCACTGAAACATAAATGATCCTATACTTATCCCATGACAGAAAGATTCAGATAGGATGCTGTAGGGATTTAATCTCAGACCATCATCATGGGAAATTCATGAGATGCTATCTCAAGGTCACCTGGAAAATGTCTCCATTTGATTTGGAAGCATCACATATCTGTTTAATAGTTTTAATGTGGGTGTTTATTAACCTCATGACATACACAGGTCCTTGGCAGCAGAACCTGAAATTTGGTGGATATTAATACATATGTATTTTTTGTGGGCACCACAATGGCATAATCAGTTGTGGTTATACAAACTGAAGGTAGTAAAACCAAAATAAATCCAAAAAACATTATGACCCCAGGAGAGTTAAGTGAGATTTGCCCATTTGAGACTGCTGGAAGGAGGCTGCACAGTAGATACTGTGCAGTCATAAATTTGTAATGTGTAGGCATTGTGGCTGGGGGGATAAATATTCAGTACCTGATAAAGTCATACATATGTATGGAACCATTTTATGTGATAATTAGAGAATCTAGTTTTAGCATCTGCTTTTACCTGATAAACCAACTTTATTATTTTAAATAAAGGAAAAGCAATAATTCACAAGCTACAGAAACCATGAAGATTTGAATCAAAGGTATCAAATAGGAGGGAGAAAAGAAGAACGATGTTTCAGATCCATGCCCCCTGTTAAACAGGAGGCCATGCGAACCAGAACTACGCATGCTTGCTTTCTATAGGGTTTGTTGGGAATACTCCTGCCTGCTTTCAGACTACATTCATAAACAATTGAACTAACTTTAATTTTAAATAAAATGGAATTATGGACAAATCTGGCCATACCATGTAAGTCTATTCTGGGGTTCAATTCTAAATACGAGCGCTTACCAGGACGGCTGATTTTTATAGCCCACCTCTGACAGAGAATTTGACCAATATATTTTGATAACCTATTGTCACAATGGTCAGATAACAGCAGAAAAATAAATACTAAGAAAAGAGAAGTTAGGAGTTGCTATTTTACATTACAGTCTTAGTCTTGGGCCATGACATAACAAGTTCATGCTATTTCACCTAGTGCAAAATATTTAGAGTCCTTACTTTTCCTCCCCAGCAGAGGCGGTGGGATGAACTGATCTGTGCTTCAGATTGTTTGCTTGCCTGCTGATAAGGTGAGAAGCAGTTTTAGAAGGTACTACCTTTTTCAGAGCTTGTAAACTTCCACTGTAGTTTGTCAGCATAAATTATTTTCTGTCTTTTCTAAGCACCACTTCCTTAAAAACTTCCTCTTTGATGAGGAACATATCTTAGCAAGGTGACCCCATGTAACACAGAAGTACTTGTGTGAGAAAATGGAGAATGATATATAAAATAAATTAATATCTTCTGTATGTTGGAAAAGTACAGGAAAGAACCCAGTGATCCCAGATACTTTTGGTGGGGTTTGAGTCTATGCTGTGCCTTACGTTTTAAGAATGATGCTCGACTGCTTGTCTTGTAGAAAAGCATTCTGGTACCACTGGCATTCATGCAACCCCTTGCTTTGAACTCCTGTTTCAGCTGCCACTGTTTCATCGTGCTGCCGCTGCCTTCTCACAGAAGCAGCAGTTTGCACACATTGCCTCTTGCCTGGTGCTCCTTTCAGTTGATCACAGCCCTTTGTTCCTGCTGACAGAGCCTGGCAGATGGTCTGGGTGGCAGAAAAGCCTTTGATTCTGAGTGGAAAGGCATGCGGGTTGAGTCTTACGGGAGGGATGCAGTACTTAACTGACTACACGGCTCATGGGAAATACACCCCACACCTGATATTTGTAGGTTAAGGTCAAACCTGTAAATATCTGTAGAAATAATTTGAACATGACACTCCTACCTTTATTTGTCAAAGGGCTTGGAGTCGCTAGCAGAAATCTGGTATTTCATAAAATGTGAAGGCAAATTAGCCATTCTTTCATTCTTTGAAACAATGAATGTGTTTGCTTATCTGAATATATTATCTATTCCTTTAAAGGTCCTTCATAATGCAAATGTGAAGTAAGGATGAGAAATTCTTTGCCTTGCTGAGTTTTATTCCACAGCAAAGACATTTTTTACAACACCTGTTCCTCAGCTATGTGGGTCCTTCTGTCACTCTCTTTTTCCCTGCTCTGTCATGTGGGACCCTGAGAGAAAAAGGCCAAAGCAGAGGTTTGCCATTGCTCCTCAGTGACAAATCCCTCAGAGTCCACTGCCAGATGAAATATAATGGTTCTGTCTTGAGGCGACTCAAGATTTGCTTATATTGAGATGGTTATAATTAACTCCCTGATGATCCTGTCACCCCTTCTTCTCTGTCACACCACACTGAGATCCCTCAAGGCTGTTCCAGCGTCCTGCTGGACGGAGCCAGTCAGACCAACCAAGCTGCAGCGCCTTTCTAATGAGAGGTCACTCAGCCTAAAAGCTGTTGCAATTGAAGTACAAGATGTAGCGTGTTCTCCTTTCTCTGACATATTTAAAGTAGGATCCTGGCAGAATGAGTACTCACTCTGATGCTGTGCATGTTTTGCATCAATAATCAAAAAAGGAATTCTAAAGTGATTACAGATGAAACTCATGAAAGACACAAAAATGACAGAAACAATAATTAAAAGCAGCAGGTGGTTAACGTGAATTTGTGACTGGGTATTTTACTGGGACCAAATACAGATTGTATATTTAAGGACAAGGAATTCAGCTTGTATCCACCAGCTTAAAGACTCTGTCTGTGAAAGCAGTGACTTTAAAACCACCTAGGTTTCACAGAGTGCCTGTGTTGATACCTTAGTTCAGATGAGGAGCATGCAGTTTCCCAGTCATCCCTTTATCCTTTAGATTGTTTTGCAGAGCATCCAGTCTGAGACAGGAGGCTGGATATAGTCCAAAGTAATATCTGCCAGCAAAGTGTGCAGTGTGGGCATGCAGCTGCATGAGAGTTCCCTGCGTGGTGTGATAGCAAAAAGGATGGATGGGCTCCTTGATGTGATTCTGTAGGATAAGAGATCATTTTGCAAATAGGTATGGATTTATTTACAGTTATGTGACCAGAATATCCCATACAGTTCTAGTATCCACAGTTTCAAAGGATTATAAATATGCAATCATAAATTATGAAGCTGATTTGAAAAGATATCTTAGAGCAAGAGACATAGCCATCTGGATCTGTGAAGTGGTGGGGTTTTTTTTGTTTGTTTTAAAAGCTTGATTATTGTGAATAAGAATCTTTAAGAAGATTATTATGGACTGAGAAGCTTTTTAACAAACTTGGCAAAACGTATGATGTAAACTCATGGCTGGAAGACAGAAAATTTAAATTGGTGATATGCATCCCTTGTTTTTTAATGCTGGGGATTATTAATCTTTGGTACAAGTTTTCTTGGGAAGAGATTATTTTCTATCTCTTGAAGTCCTCAGATTAAGACAGGATGCCTTCCTGGAAGACGTCCTTCACCTGAGCACAAACTGTAAGTCCCACTGCAGGGAGAGCTCTGATCCACAGCAGGTCTAACTAAATAACACCAGACAAGTAGTCCTTTCCAGCCCTAAAATCTATGAATCTGTGTATCAAATTTATATATGCCAGCCTCTGACACAACTGAAGCTTCATTTTGAGCCACTTAATAACCACAAGTGACTTGATACCTATGCTATCAAGTTTCTAGCATGCTCTTATTTCTGGAATTAGCATCTCTCTGTCCCGCACACTCTCAAGACACTTCTTCCAGCCAGTGCATTCGTGAAGATAAGGTGTTCTACAAACAAAAGAGCACAATGCTTCTTTGACAGGGGTGCTGTGATGTGATCTTAATTAATCAAACATACTGCTTGGAATTTTTTTCTGAAGAGCCTGGCAAGGGCACTCACTAGCTGAGGGGGTGAGGAAAACATGCTTAAAATGAGAGTTGGTTTTCTCTCCCACAACTGATTTTCTCATTTCATTTTATCTCGGAATGCTTTCAGCACTTAATAAGCTTATCAAATTTTAACCTTTTCTGCTAAAATCTGCCATAGGATTTTTTTCTTTTTTTTTTTCCCCTAGGGAATGAGATTAGGCCCAGCAACTGTATTTCTAATAATTTTTTTTTTTTTTCTTTTGGAAGCTTCAGTGCTCCATGTGTCAGTATGAGAGGGAGTTGACATTTGAAAGGAAGATAAATGATTATGTTGGGTGGGCAAGGGTTTTGTAACACTGTTTAGAGAGAGATGCCTTTCTCCTGTCACCGTTAAAAAAAAATCTATTTGATTCTGGCCTCTGAACACTAAAGACTGAAGGAGTCTTGGAGACGGAACTGTTGGTGAAGGGAACGCGTCAAGGCACTTTCCATTGCTATCTAGTTTTGAGTAATTTGTAGTAGGTGTTGGGAATAGAACTGATCTATAAATAAGCTTTATTAATATAGAGCCACAAATCTATAGTTCTCTGTAGATTACTAGACATTAGATGGAAAATGGGGGAGTACAAATGAACACAAATAGATGAGATTGTCACAACAATAAATAAGAAATAATTTTACTTGGAAAGTTAAACAGTCTATAACATGAGTAACTGAAAAAAAGCAATTCAGATGTGGCAGAGAAAAACCATATAATGTATGAATATATAATATATGCAGTTGGTGAACATACAAATAAGAATGAAAACAAATAAACAATAATTTTAAAAATACAATAGTTAAGATTATTTGGAAGACCATTAATGAGTAGTGAAATTGTTAGGGCAGAAAATCTGTATTTAATCCGTGTTTAAAGGACCATTTGGAGACTGCAGATAGAAACGGCTGTATGGATGCATACCCAGCACTGGGGGACAGCATCCCGGTGCTGATTCCTGATTTTACTGTCTTCTATAACGACACAGTGATCTTAATCTATATGAGGAAATCAGATATGTTACCCTTTTAATCCAAATGATTTTAGACTCGCAAGTATAGGCTACTTTGTGAACAATCTCTTTTGCCTGATTTTTCCCTGTGGAAAGTTTTCTGCCTCACAGACACAGCTGTCTCTAAGATGTCTGATTTTTTCCTGTTGCCTAACATCCTAGTCACCTAAGTAAAACTAAACTGATTTAAGCTGCTTGTGTAGCAGCTTGTGCATACTTGTATATGCTAAATTGCTATTTTTCTTACTCTGTCTCCAAGTAGTTACCAAATATTATTCCCAAAATTACCTTATACTAAACAGTGCACTTACTACCAGCTATAAGAGTGGTGAGTAAATGGTAATTTTATATCTCTCCTGCAGACTACAAATATTCATAGAATGGACGTAAACCCAACAGTAAATAAAACCTTTCAGGTATACCAGTTACAAGTCAATGATATTCACAGAGGGGTTTGACTCACTTTCCTCCATAGTGATATGTAAATTAAGATATGATATCTTTTCCAAAAAGTTACTTAGACTACAGTTTGGGTTTTTTCCTGTGTTGATGGAAGATCGAAAAATAAAATTCATTGCTGAAGTGCTTTATTAACATTCTTACTTCTCAGTGGCATGGTCTGTTGTTTGTGTCCTGCAAATTAATGCCATCAAGGCCAGATGCTTGGAGACAGCAAAAGTATTTCTTGGTTTAGAAATGAAAGCAGCTCTGGGAATTATATGAAAAATATGTTTAATTAAGTAGGGACAAGTAGGGAATTAAATGCATTTAATTTAAGGACACTCTAGAAGGCGCCTCACTTTATGTGTTTGTAGCTGATGCGGAAGCTGTCCCATGAAGTTGAACGTGCTGTCCAGTTCCATTCTCATATTCTCAACTAAATACCTTGTCAGCTCAAAACCAATACAACAAGTGGGAGTAAATTTGGCCAGAAGATTCAGGTTTATGTTATTTTTCATTCCAGTTGACTCTACCCAGAATTACTGCATAAGCAAAAATATTTCTCTCCTGACACAGAGTTACTGTGACTTGGAGAGAAATGCCTTGAGGTGTACAAACTGTGTTGCTGTTCGCCCAATCCCATGAGAAGTATCTCTGATATAGTCACTTTCCTCACTCCTCAAATGGGTTGCCAGGGAAAAAAAATCACACAAAGCAGTGATGTGAGTTGAAAAATAATATGAGTTTCTTTACAAACATTCTTCTGCATTAAGATACGCTCTTGAGACTATTCTGCATAGTGACACGGCTTATTTCTGATGAAAGATACTCCACACCTAGGAAGCTCCTCCTCCGAGGAGCTGAGGCCATCTGAGAGCAGCTCCTCAGGAGCAATGGAGCAAAGGATTTGTGAGAGCCAGTGACACTGGCTGCCACTGCAGGCATGTGCTTCTCCTTCCCGTTGTGCCCTGTCAAAATACCATGGCCAAGTGACATGGCAGCCAGCTGAGGTAGCTTTTGGAAAGTTTCACTGCAGTGCTTTGTTAACCAAAATTTTAAAAAGTGGTGAAGCTCAAGAGTTATGAAGACGCATCTTAGCATAAGAAGTGTTATGCTTGTTATGCTTCTAGAAATGTGTAATAAGTACTGTTAACAACTAAGTTTTTATTTGTTACTTGAAGTATGCTGAACTGCCTAAAACTTTCCTGCTGTTCTATGTCTGATCATTTTTAGCATGCACTTTGTTTCCCAGTTCAGACCAAGAAAACCTCCCTTCTCTTTACAGCATCAAGAATATGGATTTCCTCTTCTTCAGCTTACAAGGACCTAATGACCATTACAAACAGAGCAGAGAAGTTCAAAACCATTGACTCCTTTTTGACTTTCACCTCCAGCTTCAGAAGCAGCGAGTTCAGCAAAGAGTTTCTCTGCCCAGAAAGTGTGGAAAGATAACAGTTGTCAGTATTGCTTTAACCGCTGGATCATTTCTGAAGGCTAATATTTGAAAGGTCTGGATGAAGATAATAAGAATGTGAATTTATAAAACAGCTCAATGTTTGAACAGAAGCATCACATCAATGTTTTGAGTATGTCAGAAATAGACCTTGATCAGTTATGGATAAATGAGGTGTACGCCTACAGCAATGAATATATAGTGAATGTATTCAAATTTTCTGAAGGAGAAATGGGCAAAAAGAACAAATACTTTGCAAACATACATCACATGCTATTTGTTGGTATTATAGAAGATGAAGAACTCGTCTGAGTACATTCTCTGAGCTTTGAGATTTTATATTTAACTACAACTCACTTTACCCTTTTGTCTGGGTAACTCATTTTTACGTAATTCTAAAGCAGCTGAGTGATTTATCTTTTAATTTTGCTCTTTACTCACCTAAGCTTGCACATAGTGTCCAGGAGAACAAGAATCTGCTGCTCATTTGAACAGAATTCAGAACTACATTAAAGCCTCAAATGCAGTTCTTGTTGAGCTTCCAAACTGTGTGCCACAGAATAGGTGAGCCTGGAAGCAACTTTTGGAGATTGTCTAGTCCAGCCATCTTGCTAAGACCAGAGTCACCTACAGCAGGTTGCTCAGGACCATCTCTAGTCATGTTTTGAATATCTGCAAGGATGGAGACACAACCACCTCACTGGGCAACATGTTCCAGTGTTTGATGACCCACAAAGCAATAAGTTTTTTCCTATATTTAAGTGGAACTGACCTCAGGGCATTTTCTGCTTAGGTGATTTCCACCTGGCCAGCTCCCAGCATGTACTGCTGCATGGGGTTACCCCTGAGGTACAGGGCTTTGCATTTCTTTCTGTTGAACTGCATGAGGTTCCTGTCAGCCCATTACTCCAGCCTGTCAAGGTCTCTCTAACTGGCAACACAACCATCTGAGGTATCTTGCCAATTCTGTATCATCTGGAAATGGAATGGGAAGACCAATATTTGAGATTTGGAAAAGTCATGTGTTTTAACAGTACAGTGTCTGAAACATCACTGCAGCAAGAGCTGAAATATGGGGTTGACAGAGTTACCAGCTCTTCTACTATATCTGACCTGTCTTACAGCACTTGCAAGAAACACTGGCACAGTCTTTTCAAATTCATCATTTTCCAGCAGTTTTTAGAACTCAGACTTTAGAGTGGTGCAAAACCTGTGCACTTTCAGCAGAGCTGTAACAAGAAATTAAAATAAATCCCTTTTGTCAAGTTTACATACAAAGTAAGCAAATTTAATTAACCCTATGATCTTTCCTGTAAATGTCCCCCCAAAATAACTGTAATCTCTTAATTAAAAAGGTGTGGCTGACTTAATCACTTTAAATATTTAATTATATTGTTAAAGAGAAGGGAAGGTACAGTAGTAGAAGTACTAATTGAGGTGACTTAAACTGAGTTCTCAACTTTACTGGGTTTCTAACTTTACTGGCTGTTTTTGTGACTTGACATAGGTCTGCTAACAAAGAATCGGCTGAGAAAGCCCAAATCATTCAGCCAGGCTTTCCACAACGAGAGGAACCAAATAGTAGGTAGGGTCCATAGAATACTCTTTTTATGTGCCCCTACTCACTGCAAACGCCAAACTCATCCACAAACTGATAGGAAATTCTTGGTCTATAGTCAAAGGTAAAGAAGGCCTGGTTATGTTGATGGTTGCCTCTCCAACTCTATAGCTGTTAGATGCTAATTTAATCTAACCTATATTTGACAAGTCTAGATACAAAGGTCTCTACAGGAGTGCTGTTGCAGTCTTGGTAGACTTGGTAAGATCAGATTTGTATTGGTGTCTTTTCTCAGAACTGCAATTTCACCTCTTCCCTCCACTGTTTTTTAGATGGCAGGACACAACAAAAGAAGGGATATTTCACCAGATAGCACAACCCTGCTATTTTTAAATGACAGGAGTATCTCTACAGTGTTACTGTGAAACTTCAAAGGCACCAGTTTTCTAGAAGGGGTTTTGAACTGTGCATGCTAGGGGACCTACATGTGAGGGTGAAGGTCTTCAACATTTTCTCATAGTTAAGTAGCTGAAAATGTAATCTGATGGCTAGCTATTTAGTGTATCCCGCTTCGAAAGCCTGTCTTTTTCCATGCACTGTGTAGGATACCTAGGCACTTGTATAGTTTTAGCCCATAATCTCTCTCTGATGCAACTTCACATTTGTAAAATAATTGTGATGCTTCCTGATCTCACAGGGGGCTGCATGGCTGGATATACTAAATCACTAGGAGATTCTCAGAGACAAAGGTCTGTAAACCACACTGTGAGGAATAGATAGAGAACAGCTTGAAATTTTCAAATGGCAGAGAAATAGACGGATAAGATGTTAGTGTTATTACTGTTGTGTGCCCTACAAAAAGAGAATCCACGTGCTTGCCATCTAAAGAACTCTTACTTTGCATTTTAGGAAGTAACAAAAAGAGAAAGGTGAAAAATGTAAAATTTGCATGCAGAAGCACAATGTAACTCTTCTGTAAGGCGTGCATTGCGCTGTGCATTCCAGCCAGTCACGCATGAAATCAAAGAGGTACTTTGCAAGCAGAGGTGAAGCAGCACTTCCTCTCATTCCTTCTTCAGGGAACTCACAGGTTCAGGGAGGTGAAAAATCTGACACAGGCTCTGAAGGACAAATTGCTAAGGCTATGGGACATGGCCTGACAGCAGTTCAAACAGAATTATATTAACATAGTGTAAAACACATGAAGTGCATTCTTTTCTCAATTACGCCTCAAAGTTATTCACAGTCCACCAGTTGCTGGCAGGAGTGGATTGCAGAGAGAGGAGGGCAACCTTTTCCTGACAATACAAAAAAATGAAAAGCTGATTGAAAAACTTTCAGCCTGACACATCAGAAGAAGGGATTTTAGGGTAAGGTAATGAATCATCAGTAAATCACTGATGGGTGAAGCTCTCTAGGTATTTAAATTTGGCAGCTTGCCTAAATGCCACTAGGTTTCCTGCTGCATAGGTGTGTTTGTGGACTGGATGCAGGCATCTCCTGCAATCATGCTCAGCTCCTCGCTTACCAGTCTGCTGAGACAGAGGTATGGAAAAAACTCCACTCCCAAATTGGCCTAGGCAGCAGCAAGGAAAACTCCTTCTTAAGAAATAAATTTAAGATTGTTAGATTAAATTAAAAAAAAATAATGACATTGTTAGATTCTTGCATTGAGAACTCATAACAACACTAGAGAAACAATAATCCTCGGGTTTTTAATTCATCATGCCAGAACTTCTAAAATGAAAATTGTCTGATCCATGTTGCCAGTATGGCAGAATATAGTCCATTCTGCGCTGTTCATTGTCTGCTGCCGTATATAATCAGTTTTATACACACACGTGTTAGGGTATTCTTCTTCTATTTTCAAGTCTGTAGTACAGTGATGATTTTTTAACATTGAAGACTGAACCTGCTGTGAGAACTGTTATCTCAAAGGAACCATCCTGATATAAAATGCTTCATCAACTCTTTTCCAGATTAACAGTACCCTGTTGGCCATTTGATATAATAACAAAGCATGAACCTTTTTCTCTCTTCTTTTACATCCTGTTTTTATTTCAGGGCTTACATGGACTGCACAAATAATCCAAGCCTAGGAGCAGCTAGCCACTCTCACAGCACAACAGACACTTTGGAATGCCTTCCCTGAACATAAAATTCACTTTTCTTACCATGGATCTTAAAAATCCTGAATAAACTTGACATCATCAAGACAGCTTATCATGCCCCACACCCCTAGAAAAAAAAAAAGAGAAAAAAAGTAGTAAAGAAATTAAACATCTCCTTGAATTCTACAGAGTTTATAATAATAATCCAATCTATGGACAAGCATATGTACCATGTTATTTCTAAATGAAAAAGTTTGCCTGACTATATAGCTTATGCATTCAGATGGAGATGTATATTTTTATCTATTAATTTTTCATTCATTTAGATTATGACACTGTATCATATTGCAGCTGCTCTCATCCCATGGCATCCTGATCAAGTAAATGCTGGAATTACAGCATAATCATAAATCCTAGAGGAGACAGAAAATTCCAGGATGTGAAGCTTTTATATATATGTTTCTCTTCTGCCTTGTTCTAACTTTACAGTCATTACTTGACAGAGAGTGAATCTAAAGAAAAATTCTTATTTTATACTCTGTTTCTCTTGGTGGTAAATAGCTCCAAGTTAGCATAGGCAGCAGGATGCAGAAAGGATGTGAGACTCATTTTGGATAGGAGAAAAATGAGGCAGAGGTTTTCCAGGGAGCTCTTTGCAATGTCAGCTTCTCCAGTAGTGTCTCCTTTTCCAGGCAGCTTCGCCCTCCCTTCTTTCCACTCCTCTACTGTGTCGAAGCTGCCTGTGCTGCTCAGGCAGTGCTTCAACGTGCATGGCTACGGTGTGGGAGCAGCAGCTCTCCAAGCCTGAGTCCCCTCATGCTCCAGGTCCTGGCCGGCCCCAGCGCCTGCTGGGTTAATATCTTAGTTTTGGATGGGGCAGCAGTGGTGTTTGGATTTCATACTGTCCTACTTCCATTCACTGCGCTGGGCTGTGTGTTGATAAGAAGGTAGTGATTAAATTAAATGACTGGTGTCATTTAATTTGGTGCATTGTATTTGTTTGCACTTATCAGCTTCCTCAACAATATTTTTTCTTCCAAGCTCAGCTTCTGATTAGCTTCATCATTATTCCATAGCTGCATGATTAACAGAGAGTTTCTTTCACATAAACCCAAAAATTAACAGCGTTCACTGTTGTCAAGGAAATGCTTATCGGATTTGGTTTTTGTTTTGCTGCTTCTTATTGACATTCTCCAAGCAAAGATTTAGAGTGGGCATTCAGGTATTAAACTACAGTTTAACTGTCATAGTACACTGCTGCATTTTTGTCACGACTTTGCGTACCTTGTTACTGAATCGCGTCAAGACAGGGATTCATTAAATGAACACCTCTCTTGGTCATATTGTGTGAACTAGGTACCTGACATCATGCTTAAATTTTCTAAAGTCTTCACAGTTTTCTGTATCTCATTTATCTTGTCTCTCCATTTTTAAAGAGAAGAGGCCTAGTGTCATTGGCCCTTCTGTATAACTGTATTCCTCAAATCTATGCGTCATTCAGTGTTGCTTTTACTTTCCTTTCTCCATCCCAGTAATATCAATTTTATATCAAGGTGACCTTAATTGCTCTTGGTATTATAATGCAGTGTTGTTGTAGGACCACCAGGCATCGCATTTATTATCCACTAGCAATTTTTCTCTGAAAATCCTGCTTGCCACCAGGAGAAGAATGATGGAACTATCTAAGATGTATACTCCTTCACATACTGATGCTGGTCTCAAGGCATTTATTATTTTTTTTTAATCCATGCCTCCTGATTCTGCAGTTCATAACTCATCGTCATTGAAGTGTAAGAAGTTAGGTGAAATTTAATTGCATGAAACTTCAAAGATGCAAATTGGTCAGGGAAGGGGAGACCATATTAAATCTATTAAGTTTTGAAAAGCATCTGATCCTGACATTAAAAAGGCTCCAGAGGCAACAGCATTCAGTGCATGATGAAGTTCCTCAGAATCAATTTTGCGCCGTCTCCTCGTAAACTGCCAAAAGCATCTATATATCTGTATTCACAAGTGGGGCAGAGAAAGGCGCTCAGTGTGATAATGACATTAAGCCTCTAATTCCCACACTACTCTCTCAAGCAACGTGTGAAACATTATGTTTATCTGCAGCTTTAATTTAAAGGCAGAAATAAGTTTAAATTACTCAATAAATGCGCCAGTAATGCTGTGTTTTCTGACTGGTAGCTACTGTGTAACTGTGAAAGCCTCTCACTTCAGGCAAGCTGGTTTGTCCGCATCTTCAGTGGCAATGGAGCAAACCAGTGATTTTTCCAGTGCTGTGGCTTTTTTTTTTTGTCAGAAAAGGATAACTTGAGGAGTACTTCAATCTCAGTGAAACCTTGCTCAGGGTGAGGAGGGAGGGAGTTCCCCAACACCAGACTGACAGGGCACTTCTCTAGCAATGGGATGCGAGGGAGTCTCACATGTGGTCCCAGCTACTTGGCCTATCTTGAGGAGGAGAGGAGGGAAGCAAAGGATGCTGCTGTTGTCTGAGATAAAATTTGAACGCTTGCAGCAACGAGGATTGCTCGAGATCTCTGAAAATACTGTCTCATATCTCCAAATGATACTGTAGTAACCTTAGCAATAGAGACTGTGAGCTGTAAGGACTAGCATTAGGCCTGAAGGAAGTAATTGGCTATCCTGATGGTCGATAAAGAATAAATAACCAGACAAATTAGTCTGGGAAAGCACCTCTTTGGCCTGAGACTATGTGATAGCTTTAAAGTTTGATGTGTGGTATGTAATAAGTTAATAAATGAAAGTGGAAAGCTTTGTGTGAACAGAAATTGCTATCATCTGTGCAGAGCGTGCTCATTTAATAATGTATTGTAATGTGTCTTTAAGATTATTTTTTTAAGAGGATAGTTAAAAAAATTGCAGACCTAGACATACTCTGCTCCTTCTTTGAAGTGTCTGCACTTATCTGACTTGTCATACAGATTTCAATAAATGCTTTTTGTAAGTACGTGCTGCAGGAATATGTTGTGTTAGCATAAATTCACCCACTTTGTACAAAATCAAATCCATCAAAGCGGTTCAGAACACAGCAAAGTTTAAGCTCATGTTTTTCTGTAAGCATGTGAGTTGTGATTAATTTCATTGACTTTAGGGCAGCTCACATGCTGGAGTTAGTTCAACGATGTCTGCAGACACAAAGCAAGAGTTGCTTATTAAACACTGAAATAATGATGGTAAGGACAAAATAAAGTGGTCTTGATTCATTCCAAATAACTTTTTAGTTCTCAGATGTAAGAGTAATTTTTTTCCCAGCCTCAAAGCCCATTTAGTGGGCAATTTTACTTTAGAATTATTCTCTGAAATTTTATCACTCTCTACAACTACTTGAAAGGTGGTTGTAGTGAGGTGGGTGTTAGTCTATTCTCACAAGTAACTAGCGATAGGACAAGAGGAAAAGTGAGGAGGTTCAGATTGGATATTAGGAGAAATTTCTTTACTGAAAGAGTTGTGAAGCGTTGGAACGGGATGCCCAGGAAAGTGGTGGAGTCACCGTCCCTGGAGGTGTTCAAAAAACGTGTAGATGTGGCACTTCAAGACATGGTTTAGAAGGCATGGTGGTGATGGGTTCACAGTTGGACTTGATCTTAGAGGTCTTTTCCAACCTTAATGATTCTATGAGTCTATGATTCTGTGTCATGACTTAGCATTGTCTTCCCTTTCTTCCCATAATGCTTCATATACCTTACAGCCATTTTAATCCAATTGACAACAGTGATCACCCACTTTGTGCCCAGATTTCTTCTTACAAGTATCTCCATCCAGTTTCCCAACTGTTTCACCAATATGAATGCTCTTATGCAAACCATAAGCAAACTCCTTTGCTCGAACTTGCCTTCTTTGATTATCTTGGGTTGTTTGCCACTGTCATCATTGTAAATAGGTATGATAAACTACAATTTCTTCCCTATTTTTTGTGTAGGACAAGGCTAAGTTTTGAAGTTTTGCAGGTGAATAATCAAGAACAGAAATAGTTACACTTATAGCGGTCTCAATGTTTGTAGTAGCGAAACAAACACTGGTATGAGCTGGTGGGTCATAACCCTTCACTGACTCTAGTGAGTTTGTGGTGATTGTGATGCTTTTCCCTTCCCAGGATTTTTAGCTAGATTTGGAGATAAAAATGTCTGTCTGGGGAAACAGACATGACAGCTGTGAGTTATTTCTACTCTTTTTTTTTTTCTTCTTCTTCTTTTCATTCAGTCTTACATCTCCTCTCTGATGTGCTGCCAGCTTTGGTTAGAGATCTCGCAGAGTATCATTTATATAGATGACAAGTCTAGTTACCAGGCTTCCTGGGCATATCGATGATCTTAAGATTCAACCCACTTCTGTTTATACTTCAGCCTGTGTCATAATGACTTACGGTAATTAACCAGCTTTCCCTAATGTTCAAGTATGGCAATTCAGAACATTTTTTCATATTAATCCACGCTTTCTGCCAAAGAATCTTGAATCTTATTCCGTTGCTGATTTCAATTAGGCAGTTTTGTCACAGTGATTGCTTAAAATTAAGAAAAGTAATAGAACAATTAATTATGAATTAATTATAAATTATTAATCATGAATACATCACAGGAAAGCTGTGTCAGTTGTCAGAGTATAATGAAACTGGACAGGACCTATCCAACACACATTATTTTGGTTTGCTCATGGGTGCTTGTAATGGAAAGAGCCACGGTTTTACTTCAGTAGGAACTCAGACATGAGGAAGCATTCCTTTAATGCGAAAATCAGCAGATGAGATGCTGCTGTAGTCAGCGCTGCCCTTCACACTAGGATGTCCAAATCTGCACTGGTCACATGTTTACATTTATGTCAGTTCTGCATTGACAGCATCATTAATACCAAAGTGTTAACATAGCTGTACTAGCATTGGTTTTCTTTAAAGGCTTGATGTCAAAACAGCTTGACTTTGTATCATTGTTTTCCATTCTAACTGACACATGGGGGAACCCATAACCTTTCCATATGATGAAATAGCTCCTTGTCATCTGCTGGCAGCTCCCCAGAGTGCTGGCGTCCCATCGCGTCCCCCGTGCGTGGTGCGTGGGTCTGTCCCTGGTGCGCATGGGCTCTGTGGGCCCCTCTCTGTGTGCATGTCCCCCGGAGCCCCTCCAGAGCCGGGCTGCCCCACCTGCCCCCCTGCCTGCGGGACCGCAGCAGCCTGTGCTCTGCCAGCACGTCGCTGTGCCAGGGACTTCGGGAACCCCTCCTTGCTGCTTGGCAGGATGCTTTCCCAAACCCACAGACATTGCTCTGTAAGGGCTCCAACTGCTACTTGATATCGTGGTGAAGGCCCATCAGTTTTTCAGCTTCTTTGATCTGAGCTGTCATTAGTGTTACAGAAGCACTGCGTCATCCAGCTTAAGTCCTGATTTTTAAACAAAAAATTAGATCTTGCCTTCCTCTTTGTTCCTTCTCCTTGAAACACTCCGCATGGGCAGTGTTAGCCTCGCCTCCTCCCCTGACACGCTGCTAACACAGCCGGGAGCGCAGGATGCGTGCAGCTCCCCTCTCCCTCTGCTGTCTCATGAGCCTGCTCCTCTTCCCTCTGCCAGCATCATGGCGGCTGCTCCCTGCTCCATCCCGCTTGCCTGCTCCGTCACCCCTGGGCTGTGGCTGCTGTGCTCTCCTGTCCTCTCCTTTGCCACTGTCAGGTCTGGGCACCCAGACTGCAGGCCATGAAGCAGGAGGGATTGCCGAGCCGCACTGCCTGTAACCAACAGGCAAGGCTGCACCTCTCAGCACTCTCTTGAAAGTCCCTTCAGGAACCGTAATAATGGAAATGCCTATTAAACAAAATACTTATTAAGGAAAAAATAATTGTAGCTCATGCCTTTCTCATTTTTTCCATCTATGTGTGTGCCCTCATATCTGGGCAACTCTATGCATAATATACGTGTAGTAGAAATAGCAATACAACTTGCTTATAACTGAAGTCAGTTTACAATAACTTTTTTCAAGTCCCCCTGCATGCATTTCTGGAGAGCTAATTATGCGTCCCTGTAGGATCAATGCTTTACTACTTTAAATGTGTTGTAACAATATTGTCACCAATGAATTTTACTGCTTCAAAAGGCAAATTGCTCTATGCCAACAATTAGAAAAGAATTGCTTTGTTTTTCCTTTATGTAAATTCTCTGACATTAGCATTCACCTTTTCAAGGAGACATTTGATACAGGGCAAGTAGCAGTATTACATAAAAGGGTGGAAAGCAGAAAAATAATCACATTTCTCAAAAGAGAGAAAATTATAGTAATCTCTGTGATGAACAGAGAATTCTTAGAAATCAAATACTGAAGTTACATCTGCTCTTGAGAAACCTGATCAGCACATCTCGTACACAGCAGGTAGGGCATGTTCTCACACCACTTTTTAGGATTACAGTAGCAATCCTTACGGCTGTAAAACACACGGTATATCTGATTTATTTTTAAAATTTCTGATGTGCTTCTCTTCAAATGTTAGGCACTATGTGCTTCTGTAGTGACACACTGTCTTTCTACCAACAAATTATTCTGGGGGCGAGTACTCCTTGCCTTACATGAACTATCACGTTGACAATCCCTAACGATTGTTCATTTAAGGAGATTCGTGTCCTATCCTTGTCTGTTCTTTTAACTTCATAATAACTGTGAAAGGAAAGGAGAAAGAAGAGCAATGTCTCTTCCATGGAAATACTCATGTTTGTTTGTTTGTTTGCTAGAAAAAAAATGAGTATGACTGGAAATTAAATAAAGACTGTAAACTGAAATTGACAGAGTAATATCTCCCTTTTTGGCTCTGATTTTTAGTCTTGTCCTTTCTTTTGCTGCTTGGGATTATGAAGCAGTTAGCAACACAAGACAGAGACATCCGTTTTAAGGCACTGGAAGTGTTTGTCAATTCAGCTTGAATACAGTAACTGTTCTTATGCTGAGGCTTAGAGCTGCTTTAGTGTACGTGCAGTGGTTGAGGCTTGCTGTTTTATTCAGTCAACTTTAGGATTTCCAAAACGTATTTTATGATTAGACTGGGGAATGTCTGGGAACTGTCTTTTCTTTCTTTCTTTTTGATAGCGGCTCATGCAAACATTCTCTTCACCGTTCTCACTTAGGAGTCAGAAAATTTTATGTGCCCATTCAAAACTATGATGTGGAATAGCTGGAGGATTTTGAGTTTATAAAACAGTTGTGTGTTTGAGTAATACAACCAATTTGCCTATTTAACCACAGTATAAAGAGCACATGATTAGGTGAAGTCCTTGTGCTGAGCACACTGGTGCTGAAATTTATGCAGGAAAGATGCCTGGGTAATTACACACCCAGACTGCTCTGTGCAGACTGGGGGTTACTGGTCTGCCTGCTTAGCAGCACGGTGTCCCCTGGCAGCCCTGTGCAAGGCTCACCTCACAGCCAGGAGCAGGGCCAGAGCGGTGCATGCCGGCTGCGTGATGCCAGCAAGAGTCTTTGCCCTGGCTGCGTCTCTGCCCTTGCAGGGCTGCATGGGTGACAGCAGCCCTGGCACGAGCTTTTTGCTGTGACTCAGAAGAGGATCTCCTTGGCTGGGATAAGCACAGCATAGCCGTAAACCTAAGCTGTAGCGTGGTGCAAAATGACTTGACCCAAAACAGGGTGCCCAGCTGCTCATACGCAATGAGTAGTACTCGAAGTTGTGTAGTATCAGTGAGTTGGGTAACACTCAGTGCTACTTCTAAAACAACGGGTAACCATTTACTGTATACCGTGAGTGTCCGAAAATGCCCATTAATCAGTGGCCACTTTACCTTCCTGTTACGAACAAGTAGGATTTCACAGCCTGGTTTGGGAGCACATGCCCGTGTTCCCTGCAGAGCACAGCCCTTTCTCCCGCAGCTCTGCTTATATCTTTTCCTCAAAGCTTAGCTGGGCTGCGGTTTGGAGCTCTCCGCAGGCTGATGTCAGATCACTTTAAACTCTGCAGAGCTGGTGCTTAAATAACATTCAAATGAACCCTACTCAGCCTCTAAGCTACTCCTGTACCAGGTCTGCTTCACAAAGCAGTGCAGACTTTCATGTCTTTCTCTGGAGGAATAAATCTGAGGCTTCATTCACATGAAAAACCTCAGTATGATTTATTTACAGGTTAAGGGCCCAAGCACATCCCTATAAATAATGCTTTAGCCTTGTTTTTTCCTTTGTGAACTTTTTTTTTGTTCTTGCACTTTTTGTGTGCTTCCTAAGGCCTGCAGGTTATTATCACAGTGAATACTGCTACATTTTGTGTACCGTGTTGGAAAAGAGTTTTTTCCTCCAGCCTGAAGAACTAACACTTGAATCTAGTCTGTGTAGTGCTGATGCATGACATTCTTTTTTCTGTTAATTTCTATCACAATTCTGTTGCTTTCCAAACTAGACCCCTAACCACCACTAGTCTATCTACTTTGATATGTATTTCAGGATGCTTCAAGTAGTCCAAATTTAATAAAAACTGTTAGGTTGGATGGTTTCATTCAAGTATCGTTAGAGGTGTGTAACAAAAAAAGTGAAAAAAAACTCACATAACAGAATATAGGGATAAAACCCATTATTTCATTTATTTTAGTAGTTTTCTTCAGAGACTAAGTATAGTTCTTTTCAATTTTTAAATTACAATTATTAATATGGTTTACTAGAAGTCTAGTTTTGACACATTATAGCCAGCTACAAAATATTATTAGTCATCTCTAATAGATTATGCATTAAAGTCTTCATTACCTACTAACTATAACTAAAGTAAATTATTTTAAATGAAGTAAGAGCTACAAGCCTCAACACCAGAACAGTAACAGAATTGCCATTTCACAGAACAAAACTGGAGTCATGTAAAACTGTGCAATTTCTTTGAAGATGGATATCCACAAAGAGATTGTCCTTTGGCATCGATTTTATTGTTGCAAACAAAATAGATATGTCTTTTAAAACCTTCTTCTGATATTTTAATATCTGACACTTTTAGCCTTGTGTGTGGGAATAAAATACAATTACACTTTTCTCACTGGGCTGCCAGACGATCTGTTGGTGGAATGACCCCGAGGTCAAAGATATAGCAGGCTACTTGCTGCTTTTTACCATGTTTTTACTGGGACTGTTTTTATTAGAGTTATAGTGGATGCTGTTACGTCTCTAGTGAGTCAGGGCCTTGGGACGTTTATGCCACCTGTCATCCCCTCTTAACAGCTTTGATCTTGCATGCACTGGTTGGAAAAATTATTGTGCCATTTTTCAGTTTCAGCCTGCAGTGGTTTAACACAGCTACTGACACTTTTTCACAATATGAGTTGATACAGACAAGCAATTTTGAAGAGAGCCCTAAGGCTAACAATAATATTTATATCTTCTGCCATTCATAGAAAAGCAGAGCCAATAAAGCAGGCAAAGTATCTGGTATGTGTTCCCTTTTGCTCATTAAGTGTTCTGTGGAAGAGTGGTTGCTTTCATTTTCTCATGAAGGGAAAATACTATATTTTTTATTCAAATCCATTGCCTAGGAGATTCTGCTTTAAGCTTTTTCTTGAAGGATGTTGTTCATCTCTTTTACACAGACAGATGCATAACATGGAAATATATATGTGTTGAACAATGCCGAACTGGCCTTGAAAAAACAGATGCACTGCAGGAATAGTATCTGACAAATGCAGATGGAGAAACAGAAACTCCGGTTCAACAGGAGATGCCTACAGCCTTCCAGGCTGCATATCTGCTTGAAGGAGCAGGGGACTGGTTCTCAGAAAGGCAAATCTCTCCTTTCTGTGGTTGCAAGTAAATGCTGTCATGCTGTATCACCCTGAAGGCTCTGCCAGTCAGTATCTGACTCCCTTGATATGAAGAGTATCCAGCTCCCACTGCGCTTCTCCCTGGCTGTCTTGCAACAGACAGTTCTGTTCTCTTCCACTGTCACTTTGCTGCGAGGTGATGTGTGTCTCTCTTGTACCCCTACAAATTTTAAGAGTGCATTTTCTCCCAGAGGTCCTGCTCAGATTCTAAAGCCTCACATCACCTTCCATTCCTTAAGAGCCTACTCAATCTTAGAAAGTTTATAAAAGCATTTATGATCCAAAAGGAGAATGTAGACCAGCAATAGAATTTGGGTTGCAATATTCCACGTTGTACCTGTTGGTACCTGTTTGGGTGGTTTAACGAAATGAACCATATACTGCCTGTTTCATTCTTCACCACAGTCTGAATGTTCCCTTTAAGACCTCATAATTGCATGTGGCAGCAGAGTGTCGTGACTTACAGACGGGGCTGATGCTTCCCTCCAGGGTCTGCCAAAGAAACAGAAAGTCTTGTGATCCTGAAATGAAACGATTCTGTCTACCACTGAAGAGTTGAGAGCAGCAGATAGGGATGTCTGTGCAGGTGCCTGGGACCAGATCCACAGAACTTTTATCTCAAGCACATTTGGACTTGTGTTATTTATAAAGCCCCGTATCGACAGAGGCAGGGATTTTTTTAAGGTAATTCATTGAGAAAGGGCCAAAAAGCCCATTCCACTCACCCACTGACTTTTGCTTATACATATATCACATATGCATTTGGACCCAAGAGAGGTGATAAATCAAGTCAGATCCAAAATCATCCTTTTAAGAGAAAATATATGCTACTGTAGATAAAATGGTACTGATTAAGATTGATTTGAAGAACATTAACCCAAACCAAGAGAGAAGAGTCCTAATCTGTGACCAGGAAGGGATTTGTATGTAAAGTACCATGATAACAAATTCCATTGTTTCTATTGTGTATACACAATACACATATGGGATTTGTACGTATTGTTTGACGTGGTGCTACACACACACACACACACACAAATACAAGGTATCTTACTATTTTATTGTCGATTTCATGGATGTTCACTTCCAAATGAAAAGGGCTAAATCTGCTAAAAAGAAATCCATAGAAGAATCCATAGAAGAAATTCCAACGTGGCAATGAGTATATCAAAATTGCTTTTTCATTTTTGTGTTTTCAAACTGTGTGGAGCAAAGTTTGCATTAAGTTGATTTGTATTATTTAGAAACTAGACATGAAAGTTCAGAGTTATTCCATTTAAGTGTGGGCACCTGGCTGTCATAGTTGAATTCGGAGCCTAAATTAGAAAGAGAAAGTCGTGTTCTTATGTTTGAGATCTTCAGTGGGCTGAATCATGTTTGAAAGTTACTTCATTTGAAAATCATGGATAGTATAAGAAGTAATAATAGATTTCATTTAGTGCTGAAAATGAGATGATGTGAATTCAGAGCTCATCTACAGCAGTGGCATTCCAGCTGTTTCTCTTTATGCCTAAGTTTACGGTGGTCAGCGAAATCAGTGTTTCTCACCAACCTCCTATCCTGCATTCACCTGTTCTTTCCACTGCTCCCCAGTAGTCCATATCATCCTAAACAATGTGAAATAATAAAGTACTACTGAAATGTCACGGGCCTGATAGAAAAATCTGGTAATCAGTCAAAGCTGAGATACACTGAGAATTCAAAGGAAGACGAGAATAATACATAGGAAGATCAGAGTGACTTTAAAACAGCATTAATAGAAATGGAATGAAGTGTTCTGTACAAGGTCAGGTATTTAAGAACTGCTAATAAGAAGTCTACTGTAAATTGAAGATATGTGATAAAGACTGAGACACAGTTAATTACAGAGTAATTATGTGATGCAGCTCTGAGAAAGACAAAAGCCTTCCTAGAACATGTAAGTTTAGAGATAGGGAAAGTGTTTCTGCTATTGTAAAAAGTCTTAGAGAAATAATGGCCGATCATATTCCAAAAATACTAGCATACTTTCATGCGTGTAACTCAAGAATTATCTGGCTAAAGAAAATCACAAAACCCGACAGGAATGAACCCCTTCCTCATAATTCACAAGCATGAGAGATCATATGCTTGTTCTTATATGAGGACATTAAATCACAGCCTGGTGACTTCAGATCCTTCTTTCTTTCTTTCTGCCTCTCTCCCCTAAACTTTTTACAGCCTGAGCCCTTTACAGCTACAGGCTACTACTCCTGATCCAGTCCCATTTCTGATTTTATATCCTTTTAATTTTCGATATGTGTTTTAGACTATTTTTTGGTAAAAATAGTTTAATGTTAACAAATTTTAATTTTTCCTTTAAAAAATTGTGGAAGAAATATCAGTCTCTAAATGGCAGTCTTTTCCACTGACTTCAATCATCTCT
>Ga0065711_1031860_pt1 | contig 28562 bp, 20 predicted proteins | sample Hoacrofraction12_FD_59098 | JGI IMG/M metagenome (GOLD analysis project Ga0065711, IMG submission 59098) | Hoatzin crop microbial communities from Cojedes, Venezuela - Epithelial fraction 12 v2 (version 2) | ecosystem: Host-associated > Birds > Digestive system > Esophagus > Crop | place... | reverse complement strand
CGGAGCCTGTTGCCGCCCGGATCGGGCCTCTCCTGCCGCCTCCGGGGTGCCGCGAGCTCCACCGAGCGCCCTCCCCAGCGGCCCGCGCTGCTTGCCGGCAGGACCTGTTACGCGGCAGCCCGGCCGGCGGCTCCCTCGGCTCCCTCGGCCCCCTCGGGCTCACGAGAGACTTGCCGCCGGTCGGCTGCACCCGCGGCGTTGCCGGGGCCCTCGTGCTTTCCTGCGCATGTCCTTCCTTGACGCCTGTCGCCGGTGCTGTGGCCGTCCGTCCCATCAGAGGATGGACTAGAGCTTGCATGAGCAGACGCTTTTTTTCACGTGTCCTGAAAGGATTAACGTCAGGCACTTTTCTTTTGTGTTCATAGACACTTCTGTGTTTACATATACAGGTACATGTTTGTATTACTTAAGCTATCTATGTAAGGATGTTTTGGTTGAAAGTGCTGTGACTGTCATGTAGCAGGAAATTCTACTGTGAAATGTTAGCTATGACCTTCTGGTACGTTGGGGTTTATTCTCTGGGGTTCCTTTTTATCTGTTGCATTATGTTTTAATTAAATTGTAACTAAAATGAGCATTTGTTGAGTTGGAGGACATAGATACAATATTTTATTTCTTATATATGCTAGTTATATGTTTATCATCTGTTGATGTCTTATTAAATGCATTGTGATCATTGGATTAAAAAAATGTGAACTTCATCCTGGTTCATTTTAAAGTCTCAAATGTTTTAATTCCTCATTATCTGGAATTTTTCCAATCTTATTCTCTTTTTGGAAGTACCTGAAATGGGATGTAACATTTAAGGAGAAGTGTACAGATATAGGTATAGTCTTACCCTCTTTAGTGTTTGTTTTATGGTGTGTATCTGCAAATCTGGGTCAGTATCACTTGATTTTTTTTAGACCAGAAAAGATTGCTTTCAGTCTATTTACTGAAGTAGACACTTGTACAGCATTTGGATTCCCGTAGGAGAAAGCCTCTGATACAAATAAAAATGAAAATTAATTCATAATCTATATGCTACCTTTCAAATGAGTATTCTCTAAATTGTTTGCCTCCTTTGCCTTGGTGATAAATCTTTCTCTGATCATTATACAGTGATGTCTGGTAACATTTTTCTAAATTCTTCTTCTCAACATTTACTTTAACGCCTTTCACGCAAAGTATGTTGTTTTAAAATCTCAGAAACAGGAAGACAGCAAGATCATTTATTAGAAAAGCCGAAGAAGTTAAGTATTTGTTTCTGTATCAGGTTAAAAAAAGATTTCTGACTGTGCTTTCTTATACTGAAAGCTGCATTTGAATATTCTATGGATTTGTTTTGAGAGACCTAATAGTGGTTTTGCGAACTTTAACATTTTTCTGTATTAGACGGTGAGTGTATGTTGATATTTGATGCATCCATAGACTGGCAGCATGCTATCAATATATTGGCTTTTCCTGTCACTGCATGTTACTGTTCGTACATGATAAATGTAGTCATGGTACTAATTGCTGAGTGCTTTATTGAGATTTGTCTCCAAAGAAGTCAACGTGCTTTAAGTAAATGCTAGACTTTAACTCACTGAGATGTAGCTGTGAGCAAGATAAAAAGATGTGTGTAGCGTTGCTATGCAGTATTTCAAGTAGCACACCAGGGAAGACGGTTGTGCAGTGGTATTGCTGGGTGACTTCCAAATTTTGTTGGCTGGTGTTCCAGACTTTTGGAAAACTGTGTTGTGAAGTGAGTTGATAGAACGTCAGTTTCTGTGAAATGGAACTTAATACCTGCTCCAGCTTTCTAGCTTTCCTGCTGTAATAGCAGCAGGATGCTATGAGTTGGTTTGCAACTGATGCTGTATGACAAATGCTCTATTATTATAACTATTATTATTTTACCATTCTTTAGCTTTTACACAGAATGCTAGATCCATAGGTAATCAGTTGATGATCTTTCCGGCTAAGAAGGATGTGCTGCCAAATATCAGCTCACGTAAAAGGAGCAGGGTGAACTCTTAGATATCTTACATCAGCCCAAAACCTGGTGGTTAGGAACCCGCACAGACACTGTTAAAGTTTCGTCACAAAACAGTAACTCTGAAATACAAAGTTTTCCCATTGCTTAGACTGCAAATCATGTAACAACAAAAAAAACCCACTCAAACCTGACAAACTTTTAAACACTACTAAATACCACCAAAGAAAAAATCTAATTGTTTGTATAGGATTTTACAGTTGGGTGATTAACACTGTTGGGGTTTGATTTATGTTTTATTAGGAGAGGTTAGAGTCCCAAATTTTGGAGACATTGTCCTGAAGTTCTTCCTGATAGCTGTAGTTAGCAGTTGTATCATGAGGTTGAGGGCAAGCCAGCAGGATTGTGCATGACAATCATGTAAAGAAGCATGCTTGGAAGCTTTCTAACCTCTGGAGATTCTGGACCAAATTTACAGACTCTTTAGAGATGTCCCATGGACTTCAGTAATGTACAAGAGACTGTCTTTTAAGGGCGAAAGAATAAAGATGTTTTAAAGCCCTACATAACAGAAATTTCCTCTACCGTCTCTTTATCTGAGATTGTAATCCTCTTGTTTGTTTGTTTTGCTTAACATTTTAAGGGGAAACATCCTGTTTTCCATCTTGGTCATTATCTTATTTCATTTCAAATTATATCTCCAACTCTGTTTACTCAGTTTGATTACTCAGGATACAAAACGTTCAATACACTTGCATAATCTTAAGCATGCTCTGTCTGCTCTCAGAAATGTGAATGTATCCAGTACATGGCATCCAAGACAGCATGGGCTGATATTCTCAGACTTCATGTCAGCCTACCTGAACAGAGAACAAAACAGGATTTCTAACATGATCAGCTTACATTTTTTTTAATCTGTTCTTTCCTATTGCTAATATGTAAGACAAATGGAGTGAACAACTCAGATTTGGAGAAGATTAGTGCGTTATGGTCATGTAGAATACTTTGCAGAGTTAAGCTCTCTGTACTATTAAACAAAGAAACACTTTCATGCTCTTTAATCATAAAAATATTTTAAATAAAAAGTACACTTGCCAAAAAACTGGCAAGTTATGTTGCATTTTGATATGCTACTCTCCATATGCTTTGGAGTGCATCCAGGCTTGAGTATTGCCAGAAGTGGTTTTTCAGTTCTGTTCCAGGGAATGAATGTCTAATTATTATTCAATGCACATGACTTAGTAGAAGATAAAAGTGATGGAAGAAGTCAACTCTGTAATATCCTCTTAAGCATTACAAATGCTTTCCTTCATTCTTGCGTTCCCTGGCTCATATTTAACAGTCTTGATGGAAGAGTGGAGCGAAAAAGAGGAACTGTGTTTCCTGGTTTTGAACACTTTCTTCCTTTTTTGATAATTTTAGAATTCTCAGTCCTTCTGTTACCTTGAATATGTTGTTGTTAGAAGTATTTCCTAGCAGTTTGTCCCGATTCCAAATGAAGTCTGTCTATATGTATTGCTTACTAATCTCTGTCTGGGACTTCTTGCTCAGAAATGTGTTCAAATGATCTGCATAGCATATGTGCAGTAAATCTGCTGTGTTCAGGATGCAGTAGTGCACCAGGCTCAGCAATCTGTGTCCCTGCTGCATTAGTACAGCACGTGCACATCAGTTCTGACTCTTCTGAGGTGAGGTGGACCAAGTGCATCTACACTCACAGATGGATTCTGGGCAGAAAATGGAGATTTGATAGAGGGAATGTATGGGAAGAAACAAAATGAACCAAACAAAACATTTTGCTGAACGGGATAAGGAAGTCGTTATCAGAAAAGTAATTCCCTTTGAATCAAAGAGAGTGGAACCTCATTGTCTTCTGTTAGCAGATGTATGCTCTTGTCCATGCTCTGAACTGGCAGGACGTTAAGTCTTTTGCAAGTCAAAAGCTACACGACTGCATTGGCACAGTGCTGAGCCCAAAATAAATCTAGCTTCTCTGGAACTTCCTGCCAAGTATATGATGTAGTCAGCTGGCATTTGGGGAGGATTTTCTGTCTCAAACACATTCTCTTTGTGCCCAAGAAGGAGGACAAATTTGGATAAACCCATGTGCACTGTAGTCTCTCCTGTACTATGAATATGGTAAACACTTTGCAGTAGTCCTGAGGCCTGTAGACCACTGCTGGTCTCTGAGATTGCATTAAACAATATGCATTTAATACAAAATTGCATTAAGTAGCACTTTGGTTTGAAGTTTAATATTACAAAGGTGTATGGAAGGAGTCAGCAAGAAACTTTGAGGAATGAAGAGAGTTTGTTGTCACAGAAGCTTTGGTTCCCAAGCAGTTTTTACGCATGAAAAAGCTTTGCCTGCAATTGACAGATTTATTTCTGTTATCTTCCTCAGATTTTGCCTGTCATTTTTTGTGCTGTAGTATTTATTTTCTATGATATTAGGGCTTTATGTGGCAAGGTTTTGGTAGTGGGGGGGCTATAGGGATGGCTTCTGTGAGAAGCTGCGAGAAGCTTCCCGCATGTCCGATAGAGCCCATGCCAGCTGGCTCCAAGAGGGACCTGCCACTGGTCAAGGCTGAGCCCAGCAGCAACGGTGGTAGCACCTCTGTGATACCATATTTAAGAAGGTGGAAAAACCTGCTGTGGGACAGCAGTTGAGAGAGCCGAGTGAAAATGTGTGAGAGAAACAACTCTGCAGACACCAAGGTCAGTGCAGAAGGAGGGGCAGGAGGGGCTCCAGGCACCAAAGCAGAGCTTCCCCTGCAGACTGTGATGAAGACCATGGTGAGGCAGGCTGTGCCCCTGCAGCTCATGGAGGCCCACGGTGGAGCAGATTCCCACCTGCAGCCCGTGGAAGGGACCCCACACCAGAGCAAGTGGATGCCCGAAGACGGCTGTAACCCCGGGGGGAGCCCGTGCTGGAGGAGGCTCCTGCCAGGACCTGTGGAGCCATGGAGAGAGGAGGCCAGGCTGGAGCAGGTTTGCTGGCAGGGCTTGTGACTTCGTGGGGGACCCACGCTGGATCAGCCTGTTCCTGAAGGACTGCGCCCCGTGGGAAGGACTCATACTGGAGCAGCTTGTGGAGAACTGTCTCCTGTGGGAGGGACCCCACGTTGGAGCAGGAGCAGAGTGTGAGGAGTCCTCCCCCTGAGGAGGAAGGAGTGGCAGTCATGACCTGACTGTAACTCCCATTCCCCGTTGCCCTGTGCCACTTGAGGGGAGGAAAATCGGAAGTAAACTTAAGCCCAGGAAGAAGGGAGGGGTGGGGTGAAGGTGTTTTTAAGATTGGTTTTGTTTCTTATTATCCTACTCTGATTTGATTGGTGATAAATTAAACTTTTTTTTTTCCCCCAACTTCAATGTGTTTTGTGTGTGACAGTAATTGGTGAGTGATCTCTCCCAGTCCTTATCTTGACCCTCAAGCCTTTCATCATATTTTTTTCCCCTGTCCAGTTGAGGAGGGGGAGTAATAGAGTTTTTCTGGGTACCTGGCATTCATCCAGGCTAAACTGTGACAGTTATTAGAAAGAATTAAATGCCAAACACCACAAAAAAACCCCTGTCTCGAAAGGAAATCACTGAATCTTATCTTTCAAATAGATGAAAGATAATCATTAGCACTTATTTGCTACGATTCCCAATTAATAGGAGCTTCCTCTTATGTATGTGTGGGGAAATACTGAAGAAAGTTAATTTATTAGAAATTGCAGTAATCCTATTAATAGAAGACATTTTGTAGAGAAGAGTCTTGTGACAGGCTTTAGGAAGACCATTGTCATAATTTTCTGTAGAAACGAGGATGTAATAAAATAATTTTTATTTCTCCCTATAAGTGTTCTGCAATATTTTATGAAGGACTAGGTAATTAAATAGTCATGAAAGGTTCACTTCTGAAAACAAAAATCAATTTAAAGAAAAGCAAATATTTGTCTTTATCTTTCCTATTGAAACTCTGCCCCAAGGATCCTGTTTTGTGCAGACTTGTTTTCCAGACTGACTGCAACTGTGGAATAACAATCCTTGATATATTTTCATTTAGTATCTGTAAATGACAGTTGGGTCCTTCTTGTGGTTCCTTTTTCATAATAATCTGCAACCCGTGTTTTGGGTTTTTTTAAGTTTTATGAGGTTCTGTCTCACACAGGTGTTGCTTGAATCACTGAAAACCGCCTGCCATTATGTTTGGTATCTTTTTGTGTTTGTGGGTAGAATTTCACATGGTAAAAGAAGTTCTCATGTTGCTTTGCATTTCTGAAAGTGTGTGTGATGGGGTTAGAGATCCGGATTTGGCTTCTGTGAGCTAGAAGGCCTTGGAAGGCATGCTGGTATGTTGAAGTAAACATACCCAGAAACTCTGTACTGATGCGATTTTTGTCATGGATTGTTTTTGTGTGTGGTATTAGATATCAAAATGTGGAACGTATTGTGATAGTTTCTGGCAAATCATACTTCTCTTTGGAGAAATAAAGCTAAAAATTGCATTTAAGAGAAAGCACTTAAAGTTGCCAGAAGGCTTGGTGCTTATCAGAAGAAAGCAGGTGTCTTGCCATAGCTTCTGCCTTGATTTGATTACTTTGTTTTGGGGCAATAGACATTTAATAGCAAAAAAGAACCACATTTCCTCTTATGTTCCTTGTCTCCCAACATGAATAATAGAACTTAAAGGAAATACTTGGAACGGTTTGTAGAATGCAATGTGAGGTAAACTGGGACTTGGAGCATATGACTAGATCCCCTATACCCTGCCCCAAAGAAGCTGACTAAATCTAACTTTGAAGCTTTATCAGCATGATTGTAGGTATTAATGTTCATGCATGTGTTTCTTTGGCGTAGAATTTTAGCATTGTTGACATTTAAGTTAGGTTCTTTTATATTGCAAAAATAGCTATTCTGGATGCAGTTTGTTTATAGATAGCAGAAGAGGAAAAAGGTAAGAAATGCTATAACTGAATACGCTTTCTGTTAAATGGATTTCCCCCACTTGCCAAGATCTGCCCTTGTGTTGCAGCCTGCCCTTTTGTGGCTAAAAGGAGAAAGCCATGAACTTAAGTGTTTTCAATGAATTAAATTATGTCACTTGGATTGGAAACATTTTTTAGCTCATTTTTAACTGGTGTTTTTATTTACTTTCTGAAAAAAAAAGTACCTAGACTTATCTGAAGAATAGGACTTACAGGGAAAGTGTTTCCTTCAAGAATGTGCAGACAGTATGTCAGGATATGAGATGACTTCTGATAGGATTCAGTAAAGTTCATTGGAAGAAACATAATTAAACTTCGTAAAGGAAAGACACTTGAAAATTAAAGTACATGAGATGATAAAGAAAGCACCCAGCTTTGCTACTGAATTCTTAAATTTTGATGATTGTACTATAGTACTGTTTACTTCAAAAAAAACACAACCCAAACCCACAAAAGCCACGAAAAAACAAAGAAACTAAAAAAAATGAAAAAACCCCACATTTCAGGAGAAACCTTTTATGTGTAGGAATGTCATCTGTCAGCTTTTCCAGCTGCTGTAGGCCAAGTGCTGGATGGAGAATAGGAGGCTATCATACTTTCTTGGTCCAGATAGTGGATCTCAGCAGCTCTCAGCTGAGTAGAGAGCATGGGAGGTTGGGTAGAAACAAAGAGGACTTACCTGAAATGCCAAACAAGATCCCATTTTTTTGTGCTGGCAGCAAATTTAAGTAGAACATCATAAGCTGTTTGAAAATATAAATCCTTTTCAGACTGAATGCTCAAGAGTTTTCTTGCTGGAGTTCTGTCTATGTGATGGTTGTGTTTGGGATTTATTTATGTAGTACATGATGAAACTTTGTCTGAGATTAGGTTCACAACACTACACTGGTGGTATATATTTAGATGGAAAATGAAATTTCTCAAGTTAGCTCTGTGACAGTGTGCATGGAAGAAGTTAAGGATGGTTTGAGTCAGCCTATGCCAATGCAGCCATTCTCATTTCAGCCTGGCCCATCTTAATTGTAGCTATTCAGTAAGAGGGCTAACAGCTGAGCTGTGCGGTGTTGCTGGAGTAGTCCAAGATGCTCCTCTGACCCTGTGCTCTGTTAGTTTACTATACATACAGCTAAAGTGGCATAGTGAGCATGCACCCACACCTTAGCTACTCCAGGTCATTATTTCTTTGACTACTGGAAACTTCCAGTAAAAATGTTTTTTTCATGAAGAGAATGATTCTCAGAGTATGAGACCTACGTGTGTTTGCTTCTACAGACTCTGCTATGTGGTGGTAACCTTTGACAGAGGACTTGGGCAAGGGAGTAGAAGTGGGAATGGTGAGCAGCTGTTTGCTCATTTGACTAGAAGTCATCCCAACAAAAGGATGAGTACAAAAACCTAATGAACATGCCTTTGTTGGCATAGGTATCAATAATTGAATATGATCCGATTTTATCAAAATACCACGCTTTAATTACAAATAACCTCTGTACTTCTGGTCAGATGCTGCTGTATCTCATTGTGCTTGCAAAGGCAAAGAAGGTCATTATTTCTGTTTGATGCTGCATCTAGTTACAGAAATGTTAGGCCAAAGTAGAAATAGATAAATGACTCAGATAATTTCAGGAACTGTACTACAGAGCAGTCATTGGTATTATTACTATGTTAAAACTAGCAAAAAAATTAAACTCTAGGTTATGAAACCATTAGTTTTTAGGTGGTATAACAACAAATAAAAATAAGTAAAATATTACAGAAGACATTGAACCTGCATGACTATACAATTGTAGTTCTTATTTGTAAGTTCTGCAACTATTATATATCATCTGTCCTTCAACCAGCAGAAGGTATGAACATAGCAAAGAAAAAGCACATTGTGTGTTCTAGGCAGACCGAGAAAAATCTGTTTGTACGCTCACAACTGATCCAGATCAGACAATCCCTCAGTCCTGTACCTTAAATGTTTTTGATCTGCTGATTTGGTTCACCTGAGTTCAAAACTGTGTTTCAAGAGACCTCTGCTGGAGGGCTGCCTCAGGGCTGGTAACCTGGGCTTCCTGGGACAGATCTGCTGGGGAAGAATAGATCTCTTTGGGTTTGTTTTGGTTTATTTTAATGTAGTGTGGGTGTAAGAACTAAACTACATGAAAAATCCGTACGCCCTCTTTACAGCTCTACTTTAGTTCTGGAAGTGAGAACAGTGAGAGACACTCTCCTAGTGCTTTGCCATACCACCTCTGCTGGCGTCCCAGAGCTGTGAAAGAAGGATGCTTGTTGACGATAAACACATTTTGTACATGGGCAGTAGTTCAGGACAAGGATTCTGAAGTAGGAAGGTTGTGCTGGAGAAGCTGAAGATGCAAATGAGGCACTGAGTAGTGCTGGGAACTTACCTGAGAATGGAAGACAGACAGTGGAGGAAGACTGAAACTGAGGCCAGTGTTGCAGAATTGGATGGAAATAGACTGGAAGTAACTGGAAGAAAAAGAATAGCAGACAGTGTGTGGTTTTAGAGGGGGGGTGCTAAGACTGGCTAAGCAAACAGCTTGAGATGGGTACTGGAAAGAAAAAACTAGTAGGTGAAAATTGTATATGACTAAATACAGAAAATGGTCTGGAAAAAAAGAGTAGATGAGACTGAGTCCACCTGAGCTTGAACTAAAATTTCAGTTCTCTTCTGTAAGGGCTGAGGAGCGGGGCGGAAGTATGGTAATTGGAATTGTAACGTATCAGTTCTCACTTATTGCTGGTTCACATGTAGAATGACTCCTACTGCTTTTCATCAGTCTGTTCAAGTAGTGTGCTTTGCAAGGAAGTTTGTGATTCTTTATGTTGTAAGCATGTAGGTGTAGCATTTTGTCTTTTTTTTTTTTTAAGCTAGGAAAGTGCACTAAAAGTCTTGCAATTCTGTTGTTTTAGTAGTGTTCTTTCAATGGGAAAGGCTTATGTATGGTAATTCTTTTTTTGATGAAAGTGGTAATGAGGGTGGTGAAACACTGGAACAGATTGCCCAGAGAAGCTGTGGATGCCCCCTCCCTGGAAGTGTTCAGGGCCAGACTGGATGGAGCTCTGAGCAACCTGGTCTAGTGGAAGATGTCCCTGCTCATGGCAGGGGGTTTGGAACCAGATGATCTTTAAGGTCCCTTCCAACCCTTACCATTCTATGATTCTATGATGCTCCCTAGGCCCTAGCTGTCAGTTTTGTTTCCTTGGCAGTTTTGTCCTCCCTGCTTCCAGCTTCCTCATACATTTTCTAAGCTGTTTCTAAATGTGCTGTACACCACACAGCATTATTGTTGGTCTCCTTTTCTACTCCATCCGGTTTCTATCCATATTGTGGACACCATGTTTTAGAGGAAATTACGTTACTCCAACGAAGGTCTTTGTGGCTCTGAGGAAAATAGCAGAAATTATTCCTGTCTTACAACACTCCCAATAAAATATAATAAAAAGAACTGGTTGAAGGAACTATCTGATCAACATCTATCACCAGAATAAAAGCAGTTAGTTGTATCTGCCTCTTAATTAAGTAGTTTTAAGATAACTTAAGTGAGTGTGTCTGAAGGAGTGAAGCAATAGCGATGCACAGGCAGGACCGCAGCTGCATGGATTTGAGTCACCTTTGGGTGTTTTGGAACTGACCTTTCTTGGATTATTTCTTCAAGGAGGAAAGGGTGTAATGCATGCTGGTTGTTTGTCATATTTTTGTAAGTACTCATAAATTGTTGTAGACTTTCTAGTTTTAGAAAAATTTACTTATTTACATCTGCTGCAGTTCTGTGTTTTCCTTCCATTTTAAAACTATGGTGTTCATCCTGTTGCCCTTCAGGAACCTGCTTCATCCCATCCCTCCAAGGTCGCCCTCCATAAGCTTTCCAAGCTTTCAGCTCATGGCTGAGAGTTTGTTCTGAAGCAGTATCAGGTTTTCCATTTTATTTTTCTCAGCTTCACTCTTGATTTTTCACAATAAAACATTGCTTAGTTTCATAAGTTGAAAAACAGTTTTAAATTTTTAATCAGTTGAGGAGCTAGCTGTCCTGGAAACAGAAATCCTCTGCTTAAATGTAGATCAGATAAATAAATAAATTTGTATCTGTTTAACAGTAGCCCCTTGCTAACCTCAGCCCTGATTTGGAGGGACCAAGGGTATGAGGCGTTTCAAGCTTGATTACAGAAAGTTCACTTCTTCTAGGTGTGTCTGTCAGAGACTTCTAGCAGCAAAATAATGATGCTTGTGATGAGCTTTCAGTCACCAGCCGTTAAGAAAGCTTTTTATTTTGAAGCAAATGTCATCTGAAACAAGAACTTGTGATGAAATATTTGATTATTTGGTTTCTAAATTTGTATTGATAACTCCTTGATGGGATTTTCTTTTTCTGTTTTTTCTTTTAATTTTATTTTTTTCAAAGCGTCTTTATTGGTGAACCATTGATGTAGTCTAGCATGACAATCCTGCGTTCCTGTTCAGCTCTCTCCTACCTTTCCTTCTCTAGTTACATAAAAATAAGAGCAAGCACTTCATTTATTAAAGTGGCCCAATCTTTGAAAGTAACTTTTTTTTTTTTAGTAAGTATGTGCTTGGGTGTTTGTATTCTGTGTTCCTCTTAACCTATATTGATATTAAAGATGTGTAGTTTCATTAAACTGTTAGACATCTACACTACCACAATCAACCTGTCAAAATTCTAATAGTACTTCCTAGACAGCATAAACAAAACCTTTATATTATTTAATGATAACTCTTAATATTTAGTCTTATTCATGGATGTTTAGAGAAGACCAAGGATTATATAAGCATGGTTTACTGTGGGTGGGTATTATGATTTGGTTTTTAAGTGACTTTTTGGTACATGACTATGCTATGTATATTATGGAAAGGAATATTCATTTTGCTCACTTCAATAGTCTAAAACATGAATGTTTAAAAAAATATTGCTTGCAGTACATGGTTTTCTTTAAACTGGCTTTACCTGCTGCACTGGCAGTGGAGGAACAAAACTTAAAAATAAGGCAAATATGTTTAAAATGTTGTTAGTAAAATTACTTCAGAATACCTCTACTGGTTTTGCCAAGGTGCTCTACTCTGCAGTTGTGCTGGCACAACTATTTGCAGGCTTGTGCTGTGAATCAGGTCAACTCTCTGATTTCATCTGTGGTATAGTCACACAAACAGTTCTTTGGGTGTAATTATAACAAAAATGGGCTTCAGTATAGAGATGCAAAGAACAGGGGCAAAGCAATTTGTACCATACTGAACACTTTGTATAATGAAATTGCAGTCTAGGCAAGTCCAAAGATGTAGTAGTTTTCTTTCAGTTCTGATTTTCAAAAGCAGAAAAATTTAGAATATGACACTGGTTAGTTTTTGACTATATTTACTTATTAGTGAAGTTCCTGTGGCTGTATGACCAGATCCTGTGATATTTCATCTGAAATACAGAAAATTATAGCTTAGTATATTAAAGAAAATAGAAATTACTTTCTTCAGTCGCCAGATGCTGGGCTGTAACTACAATATTTACTTAAAGACAGAGGAACTGGTCTTGAAACGAGGAAAGAAGTTTTGAGATGATGAAGTGGACAAGTGTGTGTATATGATCCTATGGAAAAAACCCATCAATTTTCAAGTTATGCCTCTTGTGTTAGACTTGTATACAAGCATGTTACAACTCTCATTTACTTAAATAAGATGTCTGAAATTTAAGGTTGTTCACAAATAAACTTTAGTGATGCTCCTAATTTTTTATGGAATCTCTGAATTCTTGTGCTGAGCAAGGTGAAGAATGTACAGATTTGAACAGTAGATCACATAAAGACAACATTAAAACACTTCTGTTCTCCTGTAGAAGGAGAGGAATATGAAATTGTGGTTAGAGCAGTGGACTGTGACTTCAGACATGTAGATTTAAGTATGAGTTATTACCTATGAGGCCTTAGGTGGGTTGGTCTGCTGTTGCTTGTCCTCAGGAGAAGCGTTCGCTCATTTTGTATCTAAACTTACATTCTTGCAGAGACTGTGCATACATATTTGTTAGCCTCTTGGAACCGCAAACACTAATTTGATGTGGAATTTCATGCTACTGTGTGTTTTGAAGTGACAAACCATCATGAGAAATATTTATGCTAGAACTGTTTAATGGCCATTCCAGCATGCTTCTGCTTTTCTGGGTAGCTTGTTGTGTTAACTTCTTGTATTATTCAGTTTGGGCTTTTTGGTGGTTTGGGAGAGAGGACGAGGATTAAGATTTCCTTGGACTGAGGCCTTTGATTTTGGCAGCATTGTATGTTAGGGTTGCTTGGGCATAAGAGACATCTACCCAAAAGGCTCTCAGTCTTTTTCAGAGAATGAGTCAGCTGGAATTTGGGGCTGCTCTTTTACATTTGAAAGTGTTAGAACACCTTGCTTGTACCTTCCTCTTGATTCACAATTACACATTGTTGGTGGTTTTTTTTTTTAATCGTTATGCTGTAAAATGGAATGATAATAGGATATAAAGTTAAGGGCTGAGCCGTATAGCATCATTTTTCCTAGCAGTTTTTCTGTGTTGTTTCTTGTATTCCTGCTTCTCTTTGAGACTTGATGTTCCTTACAGAACTATATGGGGTCAAGATATACTTCCTCTTTAGTCTTTGGATAGAGTGAGTGCCTGTGTGAAAGTATACCCTGAATCACGACAGGAGTTACAGTAGTCAGAACCACTATAGGCTGAGAGTAGGACTCCTATACTAGGGATTATGCTTCTTTTGTTAAAGTCTGAAAAAGTCAGTTCTTGTCATAGGTGTTAAACCAAGTTACTATTCAACTGGTTAGAACTGCTTCTTGGACCTTACTTCCCTTAAAAATAAATAGAATACATATTTAGAAAGGGAAATGCATCTTTGAAGATCTTCCTATATTTGTGGAAGATTATTTTCTTTAGTAACATTATTTTGTTCTAAAATGTAAAATACTTAAAAGCTGAAGCCATGTATTCAATTTACTCTGATTTAAGATAATTACTATCAAGTTGTAGCAATTTGGAATGATTTCACTGCTTTTTCTCCTGTGCAGATGGAGCAATCTGCAATTAATATATGTGAGACGGCTTACCTTGGTGTGTATGTATGTATGTGATGGCAAAACTGCTCATCATTCCTATCTTTCTTGGAACCTTTTCCAAACATATGGAATGATTTCTTAATGAGGAACAACTATGTTAGGACCTGTCACTCTGGAAAAGATATGACATGGCAGGGAGACATGTGATGGAGGCTCACAAAATCCTGACAGATGTGGAGAGAGTGGACACAAATTGATAACTCATCTCTTCTAATATATGAACAAAGCTAATATGAACCAGATTTAAGCAAAATAAAGTCTTGTCCCTGACCCCAGTACAGTGGATAGTAGACCGATGGAATTAATTGCTAAAGGGTGTTGTGGATGTTAAAACCTTATGTGGATTTTAAGGAGTCTGATAAATGGTTTGAGATTTACTAAGTATAGAATATCACATCTGGCTTAGCGAGTTCTTCCAGAGGAAAATGGGAGCACATGTGGGATATGTATTATATGTTCTCACTCTTCAGTGGCATCTGTTTATAGCTATTGCTGAAGATTAGGATACTAGTAGAAATGGATCTCATGCTGACCCAATACAGTTGCTCTCATGCACTTTCCCTATATCCTGTTGATAAATCTGATCATGACTTCCTAATTATTTTCTCATCCTGATGTGAGTATGAAAATCAAACTATTAGCATACCAGACTCGGAGGAGGAAGAAAGAAAAAAAAAAGACAAAAGATCAAAATGTGCCTCCTCCCTTATAAGGCACTTATCTCTCCCTTAATTCTTAATTTATAAACACTTTTTTTTCCCCTGTCCCTAGTGATAAATGTAAATGAGAGGCCACAGAAGCAACAGGAAAGTCTTGCATACAGTTACAGAAAAGACCACTGAAGGTGGGGCTAGTACAGAGGAATTTTACTTGAATAATTAAATGGTGTAATCTCAAGGAAGGAGTGGGAGACTTCAGCACATGGAACCTGTCCCTGATACCCACCCTGCACACTGTGTATCTTGCATATTTACACGTTAACACAGATTATTTTTTGACCAGATTCCTGGTCTGTTGGATTTGGTTTACCAGGAGGGGAACATAAGTAACTCGTCTTAGAGAAAAATGTAAGTAGTTGAGCTCTGACAATTTATGATTTTGATCAAACTGGTTCTTGCAGCCTGGCTTGCCCTATGAGGGTCTGTCACATTTTATTTTATTTATTTACATCTTAATTTTTCTTCCACCCACAGAAGTCAAATTGACCTCCCCTGTCAGTTTTGCTCACTGAGGGAAGCAAATGTTCCATGTAATGCAGTCTGCTTATTTTATCACTATGGAAGACAAATTCTTAAAGGTGAAATAGTAAATCATGTTTGTTTCTATCATTCTGACTACTGCTGAATGAATTACAAAGAATATTTTCTCTTTGTGCCCTCTAGGTACGTTTGTCATATATCCGGATGAAGTATCTCTTCATCTCTTGGTTAGTAGTATTTATTGGCAGCTGGGTTATGTATGTTCAGTACTCGACCTACACAGAGCTATGCAGAGGACATGACTGTAGGAAAATAATAGTAAGTATATTTAGCATAGCTTTCTCAAGTGTTTGTTCTGAGTAATTCCACAGCCAATTCAGTCAGTGCCACATGTAAACTAATCAAATTGTGATATTCCATCATGTTGAAGTAAGATTACATTTTCAATTACAGATAAAACCAGTTATGTTTCTTAACATTGTTTTGGTATAGGGTTATTAATGTTAACATATAGGTATAGGGTTATTAATGTTAACAGATTATTATGTTTTCTTAGATTTTTCTTTCAAGAGTCAGGTGTTGAGAGAGAGACAGTGATTGCCTTCTTTCTTGAGCAATTTGTTAAATATTTTTCTCCCTGTTTGTTTCAGTGTGATAAATACAAGACTGGAGTTATTGATGGGTCAGCATGTAGCAGTCTTTGTGCTAAAGAAACATTATATTTTGCAAAATGTTTATCAACAAAGCCCAATAACCAGGTAAGACTTTATTCATCCAACCTAGTTTTATTATTTTCCACTGAAATGTCATTCTCTAGAACATTGAGTAGACCTTAGTGTCAGCAAGCTGTACCTTTTTGATACAGATTATTTCAAACTCTTATTTGCTGTGACATGCAGAGCATCTTTATATATATGTATATAATATACCTGTATAGAGAGAATATATAGATATACTATATATTATTAATAATATAATACAATATGCACCTATATATACTATACCTGTATATATTATATATTATTCCTATATGTAGAGGGGTCTATTATTGTTATACATTATATATATGTTTATAAAATATATGTAATGTCCTGGATCCTTCCACGTTTTGAAAGAATACCTGTATTTTTGTACAGCATATTACTTCTCTGCTATCCTGCTTCCCAGATCAAAGCAACAGCCACTTAACAACCTATACAAAGATGGTAGTAATGCCAATACATTGTTTATCAAGCTGTCTTTGTATTTTGACAGTGTAGCATCTCCTAAGTACCTGCACTAGTGTATTGTATTTGAAGTTGCCATCGTTTGAATGTGCTCTGCGTGTTGTCTGTACGCAGGACTCGGTTTTCTAATCTGTGTTGCTACTTGACTCTTCAGGCAGTGGTTGGAGTACGGGTGGTCTTTAGCTGATCGACTTCTGCAGTGTTTTTTACCCTTTTTTCCCTCCTTTCCTGTATAGATGTATTTAGGAATCTGGGGAAATCTGCAAGGGGTTATAAAATGCCAGATGGAAGAAGCTGCTCAACTTGATTTTGGTACTGACCCAGAACCAAGGAAGGAAATAGTCCTATTTGATAAACCCACAAGAGGAACCACTGTTGAGAAATTCAAAGAAATGGTATATGGTCTTTTTAAAGTAAGTGTATGCTTATTTATTCTATTTTGACAGAAAGGCTTATTTGCCTGCAGCTGGAGAGAATGCCGTATTGTATGAGCCTTGTTCAAGTGCATGTTAGAAAAATAATTGGCACAAAAATAGTTTTTTGCAGAGGTGCTTATCTCAAAGTTTGAAGTAACTAATTATTAGGTTTTTTGCTTACTTTTTAACAGATAGAAGCTGGTATGCATATTGAATGTCTACAGCTTTCACTTGCATTTGCATAGAAAATATGGTAAAAATATACTTTTTTTTTTTTTCTTCTGCTTTTCGAGTTATTGTAACCAGGCAAATATTGAAGTGCCAATTTGGAAACTGTTCATGCTTGGGAAGAGTTACTATGTTAACTGAGCTGCCAGAATCTCTCTAACTGCCATACTTCTCCCAGTTCTTTCTGTGTTATATTAATGTGATACTTATTTCTATCGCTTTAATGCTTCCCAGAATTTTCAGAATATAGAGTCATCACTTTGATGCTGTGTCAATACCAATTTTGGCTTTTATTTCTTAAAACTATTGTCCATAGCTCCTGTATCTCCAGTGATGGAAATAATGCTGTTCTAGCGGAGTGAACGTTATGTGTACACATGCACACATGTATAACATAATTATATAAAGCTGATGACAGCTGTTATGCATTACAGTAGCTTTGTCTATAAGAATGGGTGAGCAGCAGGTGTTTTAGAGTAGTTTTTAGGAGAATTTGGGAAAAGTTTGTCTGACTTCCTGTGTGCATTGGTGGTAGTTGAAAATGGAACAGCTCTGATTCCAGCCATGGCTTCTTCCTCTGCATTGATACAATGGAGGTGGTTATATCAAATGACAAAATGAAGTATTTCAGTACACTTATCGTATGAGATTTGTACCCAGTGTGTCTTGGTACTTTTTATACTTGGCCAAAATGTAGTTGATACTGTAATTTCTCTATACCTGTAGAGAAGCAGCTGAAAACTAAACTTGATCTAAACATTTGAATTCTACATACTTTTTCTAAGAGAATATTTAATGAGCTACTTGGTATGATTTTTTTCTAAAGACTGATCTGACCAAGAACAATGTATGAATTACAATGTTTGCATTTTGAAATGCAAAGAACACTAGTACTTTCAGAAGATCATATACTTGGTGCCTTTGAAAACATAACAAAAAGGACGCTCTTCAGGCATCTGGTAGCAAGTCCTGTAACATCTATACCCAATGAAAACTAGAAGGTAACATACCCTACCATACTATCCATAGAAGGAGCATAACAGGAGGTAGAATGACAGGTGGATTGGTGGTAGGTTATGAAATCATACTTAATCTCTTTCATTTGTTGCTTTTAGGCAAAATTGGGTGAACAAGGAAATCTTTCAGAACTGGTTAATCTCATCCTGTCTTTTGCTGATGGAAACAAAGATGGCAGAGTTTCTTTGCCAGAGGCAAAATCTGCATGGGCACTTCTGCAGCTAGATGAGTTTCTGTTAATGGTGATCTTGCAGGATAAAGAACATACTCCCAAGCTGATGGGTTTTTGTGGGGATCTCTACGTGACTGAAAGAGTTGAATATACCTCTCTCTATGGAATCAGCCTTCCATGGATTATAGAACTTTTTATTCCCTCTGGCTTCAGAAGAAGCATGGACCAATGGTTTACTCCATCATGGCCAAGAAAGGCAAAAATAGCTATAGGGCTTTTCGAATTTGTGGAAGATATTTTCCATGGACCTTATGGAAACTTTCTTATGTGTGATACAAGTGCCAAAAACTTGGGATATAATGATAAATATGATTTGAAAATGATGGACATGAGAAAAATTGTGCCAGAAATTAATTTGAAGGAAATAATTAAAGATCGTCAGTGTGAATCAGATTTGGACTGTACTTATGGTACAGACTGTAGAACTCTATGTGACCAAAGCAAAATGAGATGTACCACGGAGGTAATTCAGCCAAACTTGGCAAAAGCATGTCAGCTACTTAAAGACTATCTGCTTCGTGGTGCTCCTTCTGATATCCATGAAGAACTAGAAAAACAACTGTACTTGTGTATTGCCCTTAAAGTCACAGCAAATCAGATGGAAATGGAGCATTCTTTAATACTCAACAACTTAAAAACTTTACTGTGGAAGAAAATTTCGCATACAACTGATTCTTAGCTTCTCTACCAGCAGAAGATAATACTGATGCCTGCCACTGAGGCAGCCTACATTTGATAAAAATGATCTGCAGCATTTTTTAACCCTGCATGCTTGACTGTTGTGTGCACTTTGTCAGATCTCAAACAGGATGAAAGTATTCACTGTGCCACCACATCAACTGATGGAACATCTTACAATTCCATGAAAATCACTGCTCACTTGTGAAATACTGGCAAAAGATTTTTATCCTACATAGTTTTATGAAGAACCACCACTACTGCAAATAATGTGAGTCCAAGCTGCTGTTGTGACTAAACTGAACTGTGAGATTGAAGTTTACTAATACCTTGGCGTGGCAGAATTTGCACATTAATAATTTTTAAACTGTGGAAAATTAGAATTTTGTTCTAGAACTGACAGGTTGTAATATGAGACTTAAATGAGATCCTGTTTACACCTTCTTACCTCATGCTTACATCTTGAATGTTCAAGTAGTTCAACACTTTTTAATTAAGTCCTTATACAGTGAACAATGTTGGGAGCCAAGAATTTTAGAGCCTGTTATTTTTTAAAACTCATGTATATAGTCTAGCAGCAATATCAACATCTGTTTCAAAAACTGTAGATTATGGTACTTCAGCTGAAACCTTTAACCCAAATTAAGCTGTAGCAAATATTGAAAAGTAAGGAGTTTGTGGACCAAGCGATTTTGAGAACTGAATTAATTTTTTAAAATACTGATAGCAGAAATGTCCTAACAGTTAAAAAGGAAGCTTGCATAGTATAGGAATCTGCTGCATGACATGTGAAACAAGAAATAGTTACGGATAAGGTCTTGACTCTTTATTGTCCCTCCAAATTTAGCTACAGATTGTACTTCAATCTTGAACTACTGCAGAAAGTATGTAAGCCAGAGCTAGACCTGAACTATAGGACAGAAGCTTGATTGTTCAGGAGCACGGACTATCACTTAAATGGGAGCCTATGAGATAGTAACAGCTAGGAATGAAGTGGAACATAAGTGAGCCATAGTGTGTTATGGTTCTTTTCTTTTGAGTAGCATCTATGAATTGTTGTTAAAAGTCTTGAGTCATGAGTAAACACTATCTGATCCTGGCATTCCACATGGCATGACCACTGTACTACCTTTGATTTACATGCCTGTTGTTTCTCAGATTAACTCTGTGTTCACAATTACTCAGAATTGGATGTCCATAAAACACCTTAATATTGTGCTCAATAGTCATCTGTTAATATTTAATTTATAAATGCTTTAGGTATGAAGTGGTTCAATCCTTAATGATTGAAGTACATGGCAGTCGTCCATCTACTTCTCAATCCTGTCCCCTTAATTCATTTTCAGCATAGGTAATTAAGACAAGCTTTATTTAAGCATTTGTAATGTTGTTAATTGCTTTAGGTATCCTGTACTAAATGCATTCATTGAATAATTACACTGAAGTACAGGACCAGCATAAACTCATTTCATTTCTCCATACCGTATGTAATAGTATGCAGCTTGGGTTAAGAGCATACTGTTTTGTAAGCATCAGCTTTTAAGAATTACTATGCTAATACTAATTTTGTCTCTAAATTGATAATGTCCTCCAACCGTGAGCCAATAACCATTTGTAACTAGCAGTGTACTCAAATGTAAAGTGGTCATGTTCTTGGTGGAAAAATCTGACTGTAATTGCTACTAGGTTTTGGGCAGAGATTATTGAATCTAAAATGACATCAGGTATTTTAAACAACTGGAAAAGATGTTTAATAGTGCAGGTTGTTGTATAGAACCTTCATTTTTATTGCTGTTGCATCAAGTTGGAGCCTTCATTGGAAAAAACCCCATGCTTTTGTTTTACAATAAATCACAAGCCTCCTTTTCTCTTTCATAGCAGTACTTGCTATCTATCAGTATCTGAAAGCAAAACACTCCTCCATGTAGCATACGTGGTTTAAGTGTTAATGTTTTAAGTGTGTAAGCAACTTGCTAAGTCTAATGGGAAACACATAAATCAGAAGTCCCTGTAAAACTGAGATGGAGGAGAAAATAAGAGATGGGGGCAAGTCAAGGCCTCTGTAAGCACGTATATATACGCAACTTAGAAGTGGAATTATCTTGTCTCATCACTAAATAATGTGAAGTATTTAGCTTAAGACAGTACCTGTTACAGTAGCAGTCAGAGCTTGGACTCGAATGCGTAGAAATGCTTACTTCAGTTACTGGAGGGAGCTTAAATACTTCAGTTAGACTTGCCTTCCTGTATCAGCTACAGTTAAGTCAGAGTAGGGAAAGTGTTGCCATTTGTGTTCCTGGAAGCCTACCGCTGCCTTTGGGTACAGGCTTTAGAACCTACTGTGACTACTCCTTTGTTCTTAAGCTACATAAAGTTTCCCCCATAGCATTAAGTATGCTGAAAGAAAAATGAAGGACAGGTAAAGCCCTTTTAAAACATTTACAATCTTTCTGTAGATAGAAGCAGCAAGTTCTTACATCTCGTCTTTGACAGTAGTCATGCCAAAAATTATTCAAATTTATTTCCCCTTCTTATGGGAATAATTCTCATGCAGCAGCCTTGGTTTTGAAGTCTGTCACCTCTGCTCTCCTCTATGAAGGTGTTCAATTCATAACAGTACTCTGAAGGGGAAAAAAAGCCTTGAGGCTACAGAATATCTGGATCAAAAAAATATTCTGCTTTCTTATATTAATAAGCCAGTCTTACACAGTTGCTTACTCAATAAATTTATTGCCACTTTTTCCAAAGCTTCATAGAAAATTGTGGAAGTTGTCTTAACTATCAGCTGCGCGCTCCTGGGCCCTGAGAAAGCTAGCCTTCTTCTGAGCAACACGATCTTTCTTCTGGGCGAGGGACATCTTGGGACAGTTCCACCTGCAATGTAAGCACAATGTATGATATATCCAAGGCAGAAATAAGCAAAAAGGTGGTCAAGAAAGCTGCAGTGCACCAGAACTGTGATTAAGGGTGCTATGCTAGAACATATTCCCACTTCTGTAACATGCTTTATTTCCTTCCAATGATTCAAGGCTGTAGTTAGGGCACCAGAAAAAGGCTTGGTTAGAGTGCAGCAGTTTAATTCCTCAGGAGGTAAGCTTATTACTCTTTTGCGACCAGAGTAGAGACAGTACCAAGCCCAATGCAATAGCCATGCCTTTATTTCTTTTCTCCCAGACCCCTGAAAAATCAAAATAGTTCAGTACTGACAAATTAGTCAGCCTGCCCTCCTGAAGAGAAGGAGCTTTCCCACAAAAAAGACTAAGACCTGAAGATACACAAAAGCGTTCCATCTATTCAGGCCACAAGCATGGTCCACTTCTAACTTTTTCGTTATATAGTTGAAAGCTCTTAAATTTTAAAATTCCTACTGCTAACGTTAACTCCCGACAAAGTTATACAGAAATGCTTGCATCTTAACCTGATCTAAAACATGTGTGTTTTGACACAACTGCAGTATGAATCACATTATTTTTTTAATGTATCTTCAGCAGAGAAGTCACATTCATGTTAAAGAGAATGAGAGTTTTACCTCTTTTTCTTGACTTCTCTCTTGGGTTTCTTTTCATGGACTGGATTATCCCGTATAGCAGCATGGGCTTTTTTATACATCTCTTCCATCTTAAAAAAAAAAAAAAAAGTTAAATTCTCCATAGTGATCCAGTCGTAGGATTATATCAAAAATCTAACCCTTACCCAAGCATGCACTAGAAACAGGTTTCATCACAATACAGCTTAAAATTTTGTGTGGTTGCTTATAAAACACTTTCTTCCTACAGAAGATCACTGCCATAGCATACTAAAATTCCTACTATCACTGTAATACAATGTAAATATTAAAACCCACAACTTAAGCCTACTTTCAGTGCCATAGCTTCCCTACATTTTAACAGCAGTCTAGAAAGTTATTCTACTTCTGCCTAGAATAAAATACTTCACGCTTACTTATCAAACCAGAACTACTACACACAAACTCTTGCCATCAGATGTGTAATCTTACCACTTTTCAGACCCTACTGCAGTACACATTACAAAGCTGCTTTGTAAGAGGGAAAGAGTAGAAAAAGTTGTGAGAACAGCTACAGCTTAACAGGTCTTGCAAGAACCGTGACGGTCCCTGCATCATCCCCAAGGGTGCAGTAACAGAAATACAGTAGCAGGGGCTACACCCAAACAGCAAATTCTGACAGCTCCTATAGCAGGTCACCGTACTTGAGCGAGCATTCTTCTAACATGTTAAGACAGGAAAACGGAAGTCATCTGTCCAGTTACACAGACCAACAGCAGAAGGTACCAAAGGATCCCCATTTGTCTGCTGCTCGGTCCCACAAACAACTGTGGCTCCATAGTGGCACCAATTTTAAGAATACCTTTGCTGGTGGTTAATGAAGACCGCTAGACCCCAGCTGTGCAAAATTTTCCAGATGTACAAAGAGTAACTGTTTAGCTACTGATATAAGTCCTGGACCCTCTTTGTTGCAATACAAACTAAAAGTATTGATTGTTTAGTAAAATAGATGAATATGGCATTTATAATATGTTACTTATTTTTCAGTAAAGACCAAGTTACAAAAAATTAGCCATTAAGTTTACAAAAAAAAAAAAACACCACACACAAAAACCCCATAGCAATAAAGGGATAAAGAATGAAGTTAAGTTTTCCATCGCCTAAAAAAGGGACACGAGAACATTTGTTTCAAGCTTCAGAGCTACTAATTTGGGAAACCAAGCAAGAACATTACAAGCAGCAAGACAAGCCATCTGAAAGGAGTTCAACACTTGAAACAAGTGAAAGAAGCAACTTGGTAATCTTATGTATCTTCTGGCATTTTGTGCAAAATACTCAAAAATTTGAAGTAGTACTAAAATAAGATGAAACTACAGCGAGTGTAAATACATGAGACGCTAGCTTGGGCTGTTCTATATTTACCTGGGACCTAGAACTACCTATGGGGTCACACAAATCATAAACCAGATTTGACCTAGAGCACATCCTCACAGTTGCAACCACCACAGGTGCAGAAATGACAGGCTGTGGTGCAGGATTAGGAATGAGTGAGTAGCATGTATAGGAACTTCAAGTTAATTTCCGTATCAGGAGAAAAAAAAAAAGAGTGGCCTAGCTTAGAATGACAGCCTGTAAGCTTAGATTTACAGACAGAACATTAAACTTCACAGCAAGAAGAGATCTCACTTCCAAAAGATCTGCAATATACTATAGAGCCCTTTATGAATGAAAAAGTATTTTCTTTGCATGGATAACATACAGCATGAATCACACTATTTTACATACCAAGCTTATTTGCATTACTAGAGAAGGCCGTACGCAAGACTTATCAGCATCTCTATTAATGCACAAAGAGCCAGACAGATAAATCTTACCCCATCAGGTGTTACGTTGTTCTTTATGTATTGGGAGAACTGTTTTTTGTAAGCATCTTCATCCTCCTCCATCAGGTAACGCATATAATCTGCAACATTTTGGCCCATGATATGCTTGCGGTGAACCTCTGCATTGAATTCTTTGCTTTCCGAGTCATAACCAGGGAAACGTTTGGTACTGTGAAACAGCAGTTACCGTCAGATTAAGACATACTGCCAAATCCTCTCATTCAGAGGCTAGGTTCCACAAAGAAATGACCGATACATCAGATTCTCCTACCGGTAACTGAAGGATAGGACCCTCTAATTAAAAATGAAGAGATACAGAAAATGAAGAAATAGAAGTTTGAAGTTCATCTCAGCTGCCATCAGTCCCGTCTTGAAACAGTGCAGTACATCATATACACACCATGGACCAACTACAGAGTGTTCAGTCGTTGGGAGAATCATCATGTAGCAGCCAAGTCAGAAAAACTGGACAGTCACTCAAGAATAAACAGGACAGCGTGGGAGAGGGTAGGAAAATACACAGCAGATCTCAGATTTTTTTCCCTGCTGCTGCTAGCAGAAAGGAGTCGGCTGTAGTATCAGTGTTAGATAACACTGCCAAAAAACTCAATTCAGTCATTCATAGCCTATGACAGGAATTCTTAAAAACTTCCATGTGGAAATTTTAAGTGCAGGTGGACTGCTGAGACCTACTATTGTATTGGCAACTGTAGCAAACGTCAGTGGTTCTGTACCTGGTACGTACAGCTTCTCACAGTGAAATTAATGCATACAGACAATTTGCTAAACACTTAAATTTAATAGCATCTCTTGATAGTTGCAAGATTCCTGGCAGCACTATCAGAATTGCACTTGTGGATTAAAAAACAACCAACAAACCCACCAAAACAACCCCACCTCAGAACCTAGGCTACATAATCACTACCAGGCCATAACAAAATTATTTCCACGTAAAGTGACCATGTAAGTAGACTGTCACATACGGAAGCATCCCAGGTTAATTCTAGAGGAATTCCTCCACACAGGCTACATTACCTATGAGGGATTGACAGACCACCATCCACTGCACCCTTCAGAGCACCAAAGACTTTGTTTCCAGTGGTAGTTCTGGCAAGACCCGCGTCCAGGTAGCATGTGAAAGCGCCAGGCTTTCCATCCACGCTTTCCACGTTGTATTCATCACCAGTTACTTCAACTTGCCCTTCATAGATCTTATCAAGACCAAATTTATTCAGAAGCTGTCGGGAAGGAAAAAAAAAAAGCACTTCTGAAATTCCTTCCATTTACTGACAAAAATGAAGAATCACCACCACCTTAAAACACAAATTTGCAGTAGAACCTTCACGGTTTTAATACATTTCTTTATAAAAGCACCCCATACTAATAACAAAGCTTTTAACAACCACCACAGTAAGCATGTCTTTTAAGTTTCAGCCTTTTGTTCCAACAGGTACACCAGTGAACTTAAGACTTATTCATGAGCTTGTACAGAAAATGGATGGACGCTGTTCACATGTTTTCAAACTGTTAAGAGGTACATTTCTTACATTTTTATCCTGACTCCCTCCCTCCACCAAACTTAAGTGCTGAGACTTAGCAGTGGGCTGCTGGAGTGGAAACTGCATGCTGTCATACTTCTCACTGTGATTTGACAGTCACAAGAGGCCATCAAATCTATATGGTAAAGAGCAAATGTTACTATTTAGAGAAACCCACAGAGCCAGGTATCTATACTCACACGCCACTTAAGAAAGTGGGCTTTACCTTTTGTAAGAAAACAAGAAAAACAGAGCAGCAATTTCCAGACAACATGACAGATACCTACCCTGCGTGCCAACAGCAGACCTGTACAGTACGCTGCTGCGTAATTGGTCAGGCCAACCTTCACGCCATATTTTGGCAGCTCATGGGCATAAGCAGCACAGACAATCATGTCGCCTTCGATTCTGGCATAGGCAATCTGACAACAAAACAACTGTTAGTGTTCTCCCAGTAACTCGGGGTTCAATTTACTGTTTCTTTGACATCTACTTAAGCCAACAGTAATTCTGTATAGCAATGTCCAGCAAACTGCCAACCTTTACATGCAAGCTCAACAGGTTGTGGTTTTCTTCTCTTTTTTTTTTTTAAATGCATAATTAACTCCTCAAGTACAGACACAAAGAATTCAAATGTGTATTAGGCCAGAAAAAGCATATGTCAGCAACAACTTTTATTTACCTCTCCACATCTATCAAGCGGCCAGGGAACTGCCTACCAAAGCAACCTTCAAAGAATCATTACAGATGTGGATGGGTTCTGTCCCACTTTCTCCATGCAGTTCTCATGCAGAACACAGTGTGTAACGCACCTCAGAAAAATGCAAAAGCATCTGATACAGAGTTTGTGGTAACTTTGTTACTAACCTTATGGAATGATTTTATTAATGGCTCTGAGATTTCCACAATCTCAGGGGTCTCCTGCGAGACAGCGGTACCATCAGCTATGTCTCTACCATTCCTTTCACATACAGAACCTTCTCCTTTTGACTCCCACACCTCCTTTCTACATCCAAAAGTTGTCCCCTTTTTGCAGGATTCCTACATACTGGAAAGGCACTATCAGTCAGATGCAAGCGCCTGCCACCGCTGATTTTTGTTTTGAGTTTCAAAGATAAAATAACCTTGTCAAGGTCATATCGTTTTGACAGAACTGGCTGTAAAAACAGCACTCTTCACTGTTCTCAACAGATCATTACTCTATGAAGAAAGAAACGAGTTAAACTCTCCTAACTTTTTTTTTTTTAGCTTAACATGTATTTATGATAACAACAAACATGCCTGAGTTTTTAACTTCAAAATTAGTCAAAACACTCTGAAAATTAAACAAGAAAGTGAACCACAGTGAGGAACTGTGTATGATGCAACACACAACTGCACACTTAATCCGCATGAAAAACTGCCTACCATTCTCATTTACTCGTCTCCTTTAATCTCACAGGCAAGCCATCACAAGGCCTATCTGCTTCACACGACCCACGTAACATCCCAGGAATAAACCTCTCCGAAGAGAAGGCACCCTTAGACACAGTGCAATAGTCAAACCAGGCTGACAGGTCATGCAGTCAACTTTCTCGTCTTCAGTCAAGCAAAAAGGCCCTCTTTTCAAAGCACTTCAAATGCAGCAGGAAAAAAATAGAGAAAAAAAAAATCTTCCCTCTCCCTAAAAATCTTCTGCTTATCTCAGCATGATTAAAACAGTACAATCTCATATTATGAATAACCTTGCTGAACAATGCTGGCATTCGTAAAACCTATTTTGTATCACGAATACAGTTTATTACTGAAGTTGCATCAACTTCAAAGATTGTTCTAATAAACCATTTTATAATATAAAACCTGCTCAGAACAAGCCTAAAAAAACCCAGCTGCTTCCACCCCCTTCCCTGTCCGTTCACGTCCCCCTGAGAAGGCTGGTAAGTAGGCAGCGAGCACTGCAGAGCTTACCTGGCAGATGATGTCTCTGTTGGTAACACGCACAATCATCCTATACTTGGGGGTGTTGTACTTGTTTTTATCTTGTATTACCAAACGTTTGCGAGCATAGTAATCAGTTTTTCCCTCTAAAAAACAACAGTTATAGTGTGGAAAACATGTGAAAAAAGCAGGAACATTAATCAATTACATCTAACTATAAGTTACAGAGAATTTAACGATACCTCTCCTTCTTCTGAATTTCACTTGGTATCTCTTGAAGTACGCCTTATTCTTGACAACTTTCACAAACCCCTTGAATAAGAAGTATGACTAGACGTTATTAACATGCAACCACATAAGCCAAGACCACTTAACCAAATTAAACCTGCTAAGAATAAAACCGTGGTGAAATCGGGAACACAGTAACATTTACTTAACATTTCGATAAAAAAGCATCTTTAAGTGGAAAACAAAACCCCACCCAAACTCCAGAACTGCCATCCTTCCCCAGGGAGGGAACGCGCCGTTCCCGAACTCCAGACCGTTTCAGGAGCGCCCCGGGAGCTCGATCCGCTACCGGCCGCGCTGTCCGGCCGGGCCCAGGCGGTGGCCGGGGCCGGCTCCCGTCACCGCCCGCAGCCCGGCGCTTCTCCGGGGAGCTCCGCCACGGAGCCGGCCTCTCCCGCTTCGCCGGTGC
>Ga0065711_1031858_pt1 | contig 28563 bp, 33 predicted proteins | sample Hoacrofraction12_FD_59098 | JGI IMG/M metagenome (GOLD analysis project Ga0065711, IMG submission 59098) | Hoatzin crop microbial communities from Cojedes, Venezuela - Epithelial fraction 12 v2 (version 2) | ecosystem: Host-associated > Birds > Digestive system > Esophagus > Crop | place... | reverse complement strand
TTTTTTTTTTTTTTTTTTTTTGTCTTTTTACTGAAATGCCAGTAAAGCTTCCTGTTGCCTTTAATGTACTTTCTGTCTATATTAATGTGCATCTCTGTTTGGCAGTTGGCCAGCTATGTGTATCCATGGAGACAAGAGTCAGCCAGAAAGAGACTGGGTGCTTAATGGTGAGTCTGTCACTGAGGGGAGAATAACTCGGGCTGCTGTACATTACTTTGCTGAGATGCATTTTTCTCCAGTCTTCTTTTTTTCTTATTTTGTCTCTATATCCAATAGATGCATCTCAAAAGAACTTCCTTTACTTTTGTATTGTTAATTTCAGTGCTTGTATTTGTTTGGGTTTTTTTACTTACAAAAACACAATGGGAGAAATTATTTAACCCAGGGAGCTGGATTTTGAAAAATAGTTGACACATTACATCCAGACTTGCTGGGGTTTCTGAAATTGACCCATCTTACCTAGATTCTGGAAAATGAACATGTAGTGTAAATCAAATTCAAGTAACTTTGTCTTTTTGAAAAATCTTACTTCATAGCATGCTTTGTTTTACAGAGTTTCGTTCTGGAAAGGCTCCTATCCTCATTGCTACTGACGTTGCATCTCGTGGGCTAGGTTTGTACACATAGACCACTCTTGCCTACTGCTGCATATTTTTCTTCTTTGGACTGAAATATGTTTTGTTTTTTTTAAAAAAAAAAAAATTCAAAGCGTGATTTTCCCCCACATGTGAAATACGTTTTTTAACATTAATCTTTTTTTTTTCTTTCATATTCAAAGTCTCTTCCTGCTCCTAATGAACAGGCTTTGGTCTGCAGCAAGGCCTAGGCATGACCAATCGATCGCCAAGAGGGAGAAGAGACGTCCAATTATGCAACCCAACCCTTCCACCACACTCACTTCTTCCCCAAATCCAGCTTTTGTTGCTGGATGATAGGGACGGATTGCTCTCAGTTCAGAGCGTGTCAGATCAAGTAGGAAGTTGTGGGAGAGCATTTCAACAGCAAATAGCTAATATTCTCCCCATACGACACACCACAGATTTGAACATACCAGCCCCAGTGTACACGCATGTTTACCCCACAGATGTATTCACATCTGAGAAAGCACTGCTCCAGATCTATGGTCTTGACATGTAGCCTCCCCTCTTCTGTGTTCCTTCTAGGCAGGACCACTGAGATTATGTATGGCCTGTAACGTCGTGTTACCCAAATGTGCAACTGAATCAAAATTGCACAGCTCTAGTCTGGTGGTATGAAGCTGATGTGTCTGGATGCATCAGTTGTGCCCCCTTGTTTAATAAGCATAATTGTGTTGTGAAACAGTCTGTGTGCTAAGCACAGTCCTTGTACATCTGCCCACTCTAGAAGAAGGAGGACGACTTGTGAAGTGCTCTGAGTGTAATAATGGACATTGAACGCTCTGTACCCCCTGAGTTTGGTAGAAGATAAACTATTTGGGGTCAATGTCTTGCTGTAGTAAATTTTAGACAAAATTGCTGCAAATCATTGCAGATAAGCTGAGAGAAATCTCTATTTTGTTAAAAATCTCAGTTATCTGAGCTCTCTTTCTTTCATATACTGAAAGGGTGGCTGTGCTGTGCATCATATGGTCACTTTAATACAGGCAGACCATTACTAGACTTGGCAGCCTTTGTTCACACAACCTTCACCCCTCCTTCCCCTCCACCCTCAAAAAACGTCCAACACTTCCTCGAGAGGTGATTACATGGACTTCAGTCTCTGCCCTCTAGGGTCATGTCTGGACCTGTGCAGTTAGAGCTTGGGCCTGTTGGGAGAAGGGACTGAGGCCTGAAACCAGTTTGTATGAAAGAGAGCTGCTTTCTCTAGCAGCGTTTTTTTAAACAGGCTTGCTATGTGCTGGTAGCTTCTTTGTGCATCTTGCCTAGACATTTAAAACAGCCTCACCTCCCTCAAAAAAAACACTACCCCCAAACCTACTCAATTGGATAACACTTCAGAAAACAGTCTCCCCAGTTCCCATCCTCCACTTCACCTGAGCGAAGGGGGAAAGGTACCAGAGTCTGTTTCTTGTTACTGAACAACATCTCTGCTTGTTTTGGGGCCCTGAGTTTGCTGCTTCTTAAAATAAGTCACTTAACTGGCAAACTTCTGGACGACTTCCTCCAAGATCCTGGAAAGTGAAGGCTTCTACCTAAATAACATAAAACAGGGGCGCGCGCCTTTTGGCTGGGTCACCAGGGCTTTCCCTCTTCCTAATGGAACATTGGTTTCAAAAAAGCTTCTTCCAGGTAAGTTCTGAGTCCCATAATGACTTCTTTGTGATAATTCCCTGGAGTGAGGTCCTCTCTCTGCACTGATTTTTTTTTTTTTTTACTTTATTTTTTTGTTCAGTCTATTAAACTAAAAACATTGAATTTGCTTTGTTTTGTTTTCTTTAACAGAAGCTTTGATACCAGCTGCAGATCATTCTCAGTGCAGGGGTGGGGGCACATCTACGTTGATGGTCTAAACAGCTCTCTAGACTAGCATGTTTGCTAGTTGGTATCTCTCCCGATTAATAATCGGAGACTGACTGTACCATAGGTTATTCCGATGGTCTGACAAAGGAAATGTTTCCCAGGTAGCTGTCAAAAATGATTTACAGTTTCAATTCTTGATCCTGCTATGTTACCTTCTAAAAGCGCAGGAAGATTGTGAGTGTGCGCAAACACTTTGGAGCATGCTAGACTGGAGAAGCCGAGTCTTGCACTTGCTCTGGTCTTTCTTCAGCGAGCTGCGTGCTCTACCAGGACCACTTTCTAGTCTGGAAAACACCCTTGCATTTTCCTCTTCCTGCCTTCCCATTCTTCCCGCTCCTTCACAGTCAAGTCAGTTCCGTCTACGTTGGTAGCTACCATTCCCTGTGCTTTCTGCTGGGAAAGCACGTCAGTGTAACCTCTGTGGTAATTCAAGTTGCTTTGCTACTGATGGATGTGCAAAACGGGACTGACGAGGACTGTGTAGCCTGCAGCTTGTCAGACTAGTTACAGCCTGGCTGTGAAGATGCAATCTGTCAGATGTACTCTTCTCTTTACTTCACTTTCCCCTTTTTAAAAAAACCTGTTGCATCAAGGACCCTAGCTGGAGACTCGCGCAGCCCCCTGTGAAACCTGCCTTCTCACTCCCTTTTTTTGGTGTGATTCAGGACTTTGGAGTCAGCAAAGACTGAGGAGCCCCCCCCTTTGCTGTAATAAGAAACAGACATAAAGCCCCCCTTTTGTCACTACATCCCTCTTGTTTTTATTTTTCCTACAACCCCTTTGAAATTGATGCAGTCTGGGCAATAGATGCAGTCTGACCCTTTGGATGTAATTTTTGTACCTTCATTTTTTTGACAATTGCCCCCAAGAGCCCCGAATAGGGGACAAAAAGCGTTGGAGGACCTGAAACTTTTACCTGAACCCAGGTTCTCCGGCGCTTCACAACCAAATGGGGCAACAGAGAAGCGTCTAAGCCAGTTCACAGAGCGAGCGTGTGTGGGGACTTCTCGCTGCCATGGACCCTTGATGCATGCTCCCCGCGCTCCAGTGGTCCCGTGTCAGAGGGCGGAGTTTTCGAAAGGAGGCCGCCAAAAATAAAAGGCAAAGAGACGGGATCGGCTGCAGCGGTTTCCCACAGGAGGAGGGAGTGTGCATCGGTCTGGTAACAAACAGAGAATGTTTCTCTCTTTAAAACAAAAAAAAAAAGGAAAGGAAATAATAAAAATCTGTGTTTTATCTTGGATATTTTAAGAATATTCTTCTTAAAATGCAGATTTTTAATCTTTTTCTATGAGCTGTTAGGGCACTTACTGTAATACCATGCTTTTTTAAAATACTGCATACAGTAGCAGATAGGTGGTTTTGGTAATTGAGGTGCTTTCACTGAAGTGTTACACTAACATTTATTTTGTTTCCGTCGCAAAAGTTTACAAAGTCTGACTTCCCATAAGGCACGCAGTTCTGATTGCCTAGTTTTTAATGTTATTTTGTATACAAAGCAATTTGGATCTTTTCATTTCTGCTTCCATCTGACTCTGCAAGTAGAGAATTGTTAATGGAATTCAGGATTGTCCAAATTACAAAAGCTTGGCAGAACTGGACGGAACAGCACAGTGAAATGTTAGTGCAATGCATTCAGGTGATAACTGCAAAGCTGAGTGAAGGTATTCTAGGTCTGAATAGCTTTTAATAAGTTGGCTAAATAATACTAATGTAATTGGAGTGTCTTAGGCTTTACGCTAGGGAAAATAGTTCACTGCATTTTATTAGGAATGTAAAAGTAAATATTTTTAAGATTGCCTTTTATTTCATGTTGTCAAGTGGAAGGTAAGTGATTTCATTACTGTTACTATTTGTTAGACTTCTCCCAACAGAGTAAAAGCTTTACCATGGCAGTTCTGCCCTTCCTCCACCCCAGTGTGCTCTGTCTGATGGGGGCATTTTCACTTTGCAGATGGTGGTTTTTTTAAAAAACAAAAAAAGAATGTTCAATTAGCTCATTCACAAACATCAGTGTCTTTGACACATGAAGACAGAGAAGTACATTTGAGGGAGGATGGATTTGAGTGCAGGGCAAAACTGCTTTAAAATTACCACACTTTGTCAGGACTCTGATCTTCGTTCCTGATGATCTTAAATTTGAGACTTCTGCTCTTTTGGGATGAGTCTGTCTTGTATTTATTCCATGCAATTACTAACTTTGTATTTTTTTTTCTTATTACTGTCACCTGCATTCGTGCTCCCCACCTTTCGTTGGCACGTCCTCTCTTCTTCTCCCCTTTCCTCAACCCCACCCCTTCACTGTGCTTCGCACCTGGGCACTTCACAAGACGTGGAAGATGTTAAATTTGTGATAAACTACGACTATCCGAACAGCTCCGAAGATTATGTGCACCGTATTGGCCGTACCGCACGTAGTACCAACAAAGGTACTGCCTACACTTTCTTCACACCAGGAAACCTGAAACAGGCCAGGGAGCTTATCAAAGTGTTGGAAGAAGCCAATCAAGCCATCAATCCGAAACTGATGCAGCTTGTGGACCACAGAGGAGGAGGAGGTGGTGGTGGAGGTAAAGGCACATGGGGAAGGGGCTACACGGGGAATAGGTTTCCCATTTTGAGGGAGGGAAGGTGGAAAGAGGGTAGGGAAGTAGTAAGTGCGAGTCTAAGATAACAAATGGTAGATGAGTAATAAAGCTGTTTTGTACCTGAGATCACAGCACGTTAGGTAAGTGTAGTGTTTCTGTCCAGAAAAGAGGTAGTCCTCTGTTTCACCTTAGCTGTAGAATTTCTTTCTCCTGATAAGGTAATCGCAGAGCTCATTTTGCTTGAATTAATCAATGCCTTGCAGTTCGTGTCCAAGCAGAGGCAACAGGATGTGTGTGCATACACGTGTGAAATGGGAATCGGCAAAGGGTTATACTGACTTTGCCTTCAGGGATTGGGAGTGCTTTTCCTCCCATTCCCTGAAGGAATAGTAAGTTTAATTATATTTCCAACTTAGTTGTGAGTTTCTTCAGTTTCTTTGTCTCCAAACACATGCATTAAGAATCCCTTTTGAACTTCATATTTACACCTTGAACAAAATGAAGAGATGTATGCATAGCGGGGCAGGGAAGTTATAGCCAGTCAAGAGAACTCACTCCTTGTGGGCAAAATTGTGGATGTAAATGGGGGAGAAAGGGTGGCATAATTGTACCAGAGTTCATTGTTTAAGACTTGTTCACGGTACTAAATCTTAATATATCCATCGCCAGGAGGTCGTTCTCGTTACCGAACGAGCAGTTCAGTAAACAACCCTAACCTGATGTACCAGGAAGAGTGTGACAGGAGGCTCCGGGGAGTGAAAGAGGGCCGGAGAGACTCAGGTGGCTTCAGAGACCGTGAACGTGGTGACAGTTATGCCAACGGAGCCAACAAGACCTATGGCAGTGCCTACGGGAGCCCAAATTCCGCTTTTGGGGCAGCACAGAGCCAGTATGGTTACACTCAAGGGAGCTATGGAGCAGCTGCCTATGGCACGAGTGGCTATGGCACTGCAGAGTACAGTGCTAGTGGCTATGGTGCCAGCACCACAGCTGCCACCGCTGCGAGAACCTCACAGAGCACTACCCAACAGCAGTATGCAGGGATGGTGGGGCGCTCAGGCCAGCAGCCACAGCCGCTCATGTCACAACAGTTTCCGCAGCCCCCTGCCACTAACGTGATGGGCTATATGGGACAGACTGCCACCTACCAGTATCCGCCCCCTCCCCCGCCCCCGCCCCCCTCACGCAAATGAGACCACTGACCGCTGGTGACCAGTGTAGACCTCTTGCATTTAAAGGAACCTTTTCTTTCTCTTCTTTCCCATTGTGATGTCTCTCTCATGCAGCTTAGACTTAGAATTCACCGTTGAAATCCCTCAAGCCCATCAAAAATGGCCCCCAGTCCACATTACTGACCCTGTCCTCTTTTTTCTTTCTTTCTTTTTTTTTTTTTAAGAGATATATATAGTTGACTGGAAAATTTATTATTTTTTGTCTTGCATGTTGAGCAAATTGGAATTTTTATTTTCTCTGAAAGAAGTTGGTATAAGGCAGATAGGTCCCAGCTTGATCATCTTGGTGTCTAAGGTTTGTGTGAAAACTTGCTTTTGAGGGGAGGAAGTTTCTATTCTGCGACATGTTAACTTAATTTCAGGAAGTATCAAGAGAGGTGGGAAATTTTGGGGAGCCAAAAAGCACTTCATTTAAAATGATAAATGCAAGGGAGCAATGCTCACTTCTCCTAATCTTAATTTTTTTTTTTTAATAGCTCACTACTGTTGCTTGTAATCTATCGTAGGTGACTTCTATAGGAAAACTCTGCTCATTTGAGCTGAGCGGTGTTCAGAGTATTGCCCCAGGTACGTTGTTGGCGTTTTCTGCAGGTCTGGGAGGAGCGGTCCCATCTTCTGGTACCAGTAGCAGCCTGCAGTAGGGAAGTTGAGATTAAAACCCCAGTGTCAGAGACCAAACCTGTCTTGGATTCGATACCTGAAAACCAGAGGGTCACTGTAGGTACTGCTGCTGTAATGTTTAGCCGAGTAAGTTCTTTCCCTATAGTTGTTAAATTGCAGCGTTGCCAATGCGTGGAGCCTGGTTATTTTAAAATTAGTTTCTGCTCTCAAATTCCTGTGGTTGGATTTATTGAGAGAAGTCTTGTTTGAGAGCCCAGAAACTAAAGTGAACTGAGATGATGAACAAGACATCTCGTTTGTCCTTCATGAAGAAACTACCTTTCGCCACGGGGAGTGCTCTGAATGCCACTAAGCTGAATAAAATGTCATAGAGTTTTCCACACTTAAATTTAAGAGGTTTGAATAGGGTGGGCTGGGGGGGAGGGCAAGGGGAGGAAGGGAGGAGGAGGAGATTGCCTGGAATCTCCTTTTCATGAGGTAAGCAATGAGCTGGTTAGTGTGTTTTGATTCTGAAGCTCTTATTTCTTTTGTACCTTGCTCTGACTATTGCTTTTTCTGGCTTTTGAGTGCATTTCCCTGCTCCATTGGTCCCTTTGAGCTGAGCTCTCGCAGGTAGGTAGCATTTTAGAAAATGTTAGAGAAGAGTGAAATTTTAGTAAATGCGTACATAAAACTTGTTTACTTTACAGGCTGAGGTGGGTGTGAGGGGGTTTCCCCTTTAGTAGAGCATGCTGTTGACTTGTTATTTCTAATAGCAGACGGTTCGGAGACAGTAGATGATAAGAGGAGTTGGCTGCTCTTGATCTGACAGTGTGACAAAAGAATGGATGCATCTCCTGATTTGTGAGGCATAATCTTTGCATTATGAGAGGGCAGGGTTTGGGTTTTTTTTCTGTTGGTGTTGTTGCATATGGATGAACAAGGCAGCCCACTCTTTCTGTAGCGGAGTGGAACTTCTTATAGTGCAGGAAGAGCTTGCTTATACAGAAATTATTTCTTTTTAGATTTCTTCCCAGAGTAAAATGTCGGGGGATGAATGCGCATTTTTTTTTTCTTTTGTGCAGTACACAGGTAGGTTGCTGACACAGAGGGAAAAGGGAGAGACCTTCCAGAACCTTGGTTCCCATCTTCTAATTCCAGTGCTTGGGCAGGAAGTTCCTTTGCTTGTGTTAAGTGAAAGCCAGAAACATTTAGTTTATCCAGGCACTGACTGATTTGCCTTTGGCCTCCCTCGAAAGCAAATGCAGAGCCTTTTCTTTTTCTTTTTTTTTTTTAAATTTGCGAGTTCAATGCGGAAATGTATTTGAGGGGTGTAGGAGTAGGACATCTCACTGACTGAGTTTAAAAAGGGTCTCTGGACCGCCAAAGCTGCCTTACAGTCTGCTACAGCTTTCACTTCTTTTGGGGTGGACTTGCGCACATGTAAACATCTGTGCCAAGTCTTTTGCAGGGCTTTGTTGCCATTGAGGTCAGCTGAAGTCCAGGGTCTCCGTTCAGTTCAGAGTGTTAACCAGACTGTTGAATGCGTAAATGCACCGTGGCATGTGCTGCCCCTGTCCCACCTGGTGCTCGCTGCTCTGTTCCCTGTGCCAGCCGGAGGGCCCTCGTTGATAAAGCCTTAGCATCTAGTATTGTTTGCGTTGTTTTCAATCTGTAAAAGTTTATGGGAGTGTCAAATTGAGTTGGGTGTCTCCTCCCCTCCCACTTCCTGAAGCAATTTACCATTTGGACTTCTCTGAACAATGGAAGGGTTAGTGGCTTTGTGTGGGATCAGCATCTTGTTTCACACACCTGCTGGTCTCTGAACACATTCCTGTTGTATTAATGAAGACTTGAGAGATTCGTAGATCTGTGGTGTTCAGACACAGGATACTAAGAGCTATGTTACTATTCTTAGTTTGTAAATTGTCCTTTTGATACCATCTTGTTTTCTTTTGTAGGTATAAATAAAAACACTGTTGTCAATAAATTGTGAACTTTGTCTTTATTTTTGGAGTGTAAAAATGTCTTTGCCCTTGTTCTTCCCAGTTCTTAAAGAAAAGTCAAATTCGAGGAGTTGGAAACACCTGTTGGCAACCCACTGAATTTTAATTGCAATGATCCCTGTTTGTAAAATACAGGGAACTGTCACTGAAAGTGAGTGAGCAGGGAGGACGTTTGGATCCCTGTGGAATTGGAAGAGTCGTGTCATTTGAAGGGAATGTATTTTTCATGAATGTTCTGGGACTCAAATAGGGTGGGGGTGAGGCAGAGTTAGCTTTCGGGAGGGTGTCACCTCATACAGAGTTAACATACTAGTTTGTAGCATCTGCTGCATCAGGTGTGGCCGTGTGTGAGATGGGTCAGTGGCCTTTGTATATGTTGTCAGACTTAATAGTACCATGTTCCCTTTGCCATAGGCACTTGTTAAAGGACTGAAGGACTAAAGGTAGTGACAGTTCTCCGTTAGGCTCCTTGTGCTGCCTCAGGGTCGAGGTGGAGGCGTGTTGAGAGGTAGATGCTGGGAAGAGCCAGGAGAGAGCAATTTGCACTACTTTGGTATTGGCCAGCACTACTTTACTAGCACCAAATTCAAGTAAGAAGAAATTAAAAAAAGAGGGAGAGTCTCGTACACATGAAAAGCGTGTCAGCTTTGCAGGCTTCGCTGTCTTCCTGGCACTGGAGTGAATCTCGGCTGAGCCATCCGTTAGTCAAAAAGGGCCAGGAAAGGAAAGCTGTGATCTTAAGAGCTTCATCTTCGGAATTTCTTGCGTTATCTGTGGAAATGTCTTCAAACAGGCATGGGAAGACTTAGCTTCTTTCCTTTGAGGACTGCGCAAAGAGAAAGAGAAGGTAGTGAAGGAACTCTGGGGAGTTAACTATTTCATTGCTTGAACATATCTTTTTTTTCTGAGCCAGATGGCAGGTTGCCAGGTTTGCAAACAACAGTGACATTACAGCTGTCGAATGGGCCTTCTCCTGGGCCTGCCCCACCTCACCTGATCTGCAGACTGGGGTGGGAGGCCTCTTGCAAATAGCAGGGGCCCACAGGCTTAGGTGAGGTGGGCGGACACGTGTCTGCCCTGGCTGGGTGGTGGGCAGCGGCATGGAGTCCAGCTGATGGCCTGGTGCTGGTGGTGTACCCTGGGGGTACAATACTCTAATGTCTTTGGTGCCAGAGGAAAGTGGCTGATAAACTACATGGTGTGACGGGGATTGTGCCAGGCTGGGGAAGCAGGCTGATGGGGACCTCATGGAGGTCAGCAACGGGCAATGCCATGTCCTGCCCCTGGGTTGGAACAACCCCATGCACCATTATGTGCTGGGAGCTGCCCAGCTGGAAAGTGGTCGGCAGAAAAGGTCCTGGGTGTGCTGGTGGACAAGTGGGGCAGGAGCCACCGGCATGTCCTCATGACAAAGTACGCAAACAGCCTCCTTCCTGAGCTGCCTTGCTGGCAGGTCAAGGGAGGTCCTTTCTGCTCAGTCTTGGTGAGGCCACAGCTGGAGCCACAGGACCAGCTCTGGACTCCCAGTAGAGGAGACAGGGACATACTGGAGCAAGTCCAGAAAGTCCACAATGACAGTTAAGGGACTGGAGCACCTGATGTAAGAGTACAGGCTGAGAGCTGAGGCTGCTCGGCCAGGAGTAGGCTGAGAGGGATCTTCTCCATGTGTATGAAGGCCTGATGGGGGGAGTAAAGGAGATGGATCCAGACTTGGCTTGGTGCTGCCCAGTGACAGGGCAAGGGGCGATGGGAAATTCCACTTCAACGTAAGAAAAAAGCTTTTCTAAAGTGAGGGTGGTCAGACACGGGCTCAGGTTGCTCAGAGGGGCTATGGTGTCTCCGTCCTGGAGATACTCAAACCTGACTGGACGGGACCTTGAACAACTTGCTGTAGGTGACCCTGCTGTGAGCAGGAGGGTGCATTAGATGTTCCCCCCCCGGGGCTCCCAGCCGTTCTGTGAAATACAAGCGTTTGGGAGCTGAAAGCTTCCTCGGAAGAGCTTTCAGGTCCTTGTGTTGAAACAGAAAAGAGCTCATCTAGTTTTGAAAACAAGATAAAGAGAAGTTGTGTTCTATAAAAATCCCTTTACAATGCTTTGGTTTTGGGCTCTGAAGTCTTATTAAATACATTTCTTTATAGAACATACCTTTGCTTTTCTTGGCAGCATCACTACCCTTTTGTCTGAGCTCTTCTGTGTTAGAAATGTTTTGAAAAGATGGGGCTTTTTTTTCTTTTTCACAAGAGTGTGAGAGAGATGCAACCTGCTATAATATTGCTGGTTTTAATAAATGACTGCAAAGTATTTGCATATCTTCAGTCACCTTTTCTCCCTCATGATCCAGAACATTTGTGTAAAACAGAAAAAAAAAAAAGCAATTCTTTTCCTCCTGTGGTGTCCCAGGGAGAAATGTTTTTTCTTCTGCCTCCTGTGTCATCTAAATTTTGCAGTTTTATCACTAGCGATGTGAGACTGAAAGCCAGGGGTTGTTTTTTCCCCCCTTTGTTCTGCCATCCGCAACTACAAAGGGCGTGGATTTCTGACAAAACGCAGAAGAGCAGAGGACATGTGAATTGAGTGAAGCTATAATGGGAATTAGGTGGGGTTTTTTTTAAAAAAAAAAGGAATTGAATTGACGTGGAGCACCTTGATGGCAGTTTTACAAAGTACTTTTCTGGCACAGAAATGTTTTAATGACAGAAGGAAGTCTTAATGTGCCAAGGCCAGCCACCTGCTCAGTGCTCCTGTGGCCTCTCTGCCAGCAGGTACATCGCATGAGGCTACCAGAGATCCAGCCCTCGAAACACAAAGCGCCGGCCGTCACGGCTGCTTTTGGCAGGCTGATGGGGGAATGTGAAGGAAGGAGGAGGAAAATACTTGTGTGCTCAGCTAGATTTCATCAAATTCCATCTTCCTCGACAGAAAGGTGTTTTAAAGCATACATCAGCCTCAGCCAACCGTTGCATGCTCCGCCAAATTTATGCCCTTGGTGCGCTTGTTAGCTCTGGTACATAGCTGTTTAGCAAAGCACGGTGCTGAAGTGGAAGGGGCATCTGATTTTGGGAGACAGAAAGGGGTGCCTTGTCCGTGCAGATGCCCATCTTCCTACAGAATCAGTTCCTGGGAACGTTACATCTTTTTCATCAAAAGTAGGCTTAATGATGTCTCCATATGCCTGCAGTTGCTTTCTCGGGTACATTGTCTGCCTATGGCTGGTTTTTTTTTCCCCTCAAAGTTTTTTTGTGTGATTCGCAATCTTTCAAAATGTACGTAGAATTGAATATACCTCGGCTACTGACTTCCCAAGGTGGGGTTAAGCCAGGCTTAGCTCTGGTTTAGCTTCTGCTTTCTTTCATGTGCCTGCCTAGAGCTTTGTGAGCAGAGACGCCCACTTGCGTTCAACAGGTACTTTCTTTTTAAACTGGGTTTTAGGTGGACAGTGTGCATCACAAATAGAGCAAAGAATAAAGTCATGTGAGGATTAATGCAGGACGAGCTGCAGCTCCACTGTCTGTTGCAAGAGTGCGAAATTAAAGTTTCGGATTTAAACCAACCCCTTTACCTACCTTTGGTAACGTAGAGATAGAAGAAGTCGCAGTAGAAGATGGTTTGCACCACCCCGGAAACAACAGCGATCTGGTCGTAGAAATTCTCCGTGTAGTAGCGCCAGACCCAGTTGGCAATGTAGAGAGCGCGGTAGAGGCCCAGGAAAAAAAGGTAGTGAGTCGTGATGGTCTCTGCTTCTCCCGTCTTGCTGATCATGAAGAGCTGAGGAAGGATAGCCACAGACTCCAGGTAGATGGAGAAGGTCCAGAGTATCTGTGAGGTACAAAAGGAAGGCAGTGGAGAGCCCTGGTGCTGGTTAACACGTGTCAAGAGCCAAAGCTTTTCATTTGGCGGAGCACCGATGCGTGAGCGGGATGAGCAGTGCTGCTGGAGTTGGGGAAAATGAGACTGCTGGGCTGAGGCTGAGAGAAGACAGCGCTGAGCTGCTCTGTAGATGGGGTCGTCTTCAAGGCCCGCCAGCCTTGCCTTTCCTGCCTGCTTTTGCTGTTAAAAATCTCGACTATTCGATGGGCTGCTAACTGTGGTGCCTGGTGCCAGGCTGCTGCTTCCCCTCCCCTTCCCTGCCTCGGGTTTTCCTTACCTCCAAGGGGGTGAAGCTGTGGTTCTCCAGAAACGACAGGCCTGTGACAGGGACCAGCAGGAACTCAAGGCGAAAGGAGTCGTTCTCGCTGTCAAACGTTTTTCGGAATTTCACGTAGATCATGTACACGGTGATGTAGGCACATATCAAAAAAATGACCTGGGGGAGGAAAGGGAAAAGGCAAGACCTTACCTGCCATTATACCTTCCGTGCTTGAAGAGAGGACGGCTTTGCTAAAGGCAAGATCTTTTAACCCAGTTCTGGTGGGGCTGTGCCAGGGTGAGATAGTGGCGAGTGATTTTTCTGCGTTGGCTTGTAGATTGACATCTGCTGGAGATACTCCAGTGGTCACCTAAAGATTGCTCCACCATGAGGATCACACTTGCTTGAGCCCTCTAGGGCTCTGTGTGAAGAGGTTGGCTTAGTGGCAGCTGCCTGTTGATGCTCCTGCTGTGCAAGGACACCCAGGCTTGACTCATGGCATCTTGTTCTGGTTTGGTGGTACTAAATGTGGTTGGCTCAGCTTGCCCAGTGACTGTGGCAAGGGGTTTTTTTGGTCAATGGAGGGCCGGTGACACCAAAGGAAGCATCTCCATCCACCCTTCCTGCGTGTAACCCCCTGTAGTGTTGGTGACGGGTGAAGAAGATGGAATTGCTCCTTCTTCCCTCTGGCTGAAAAACTTTAGTGACCACGTACCCTTGCCTCCCTGAGAAACCATGGCAAGCTGAGGGGAACTCTGCCTCCATGCTGCGCTCTCCTTACCTTCATCACGGTATTATAGACAGAGATGAAGGTGGTGAACAGGTCCAGATAGCGGGTTGTGAAGACAAGGGCGAAAAGAATCTGACTCTTCCCAGAGATTCCTGGATGGCAGGAAGAAGAAAAGAAGGTGAGGCAGATGAGAGGAAAGGCCCTTGGGATGGTGGTTTCCCCTTACGCTTTCTTTGGAAGTGGTTGTGTGTAGGCATTTTGCTTTGTGAGGCTGGTCGGGCATGTAGGTGCTGTGCTAGCTCCAGACCTACCCCAGGACTGGCTGGAGTCTCCCGGGTAACAGGGCTGGCTCCTGCTGATGCCCCTGAGCTATGTCCCGGCTCGTAGGCACCGGTGCTCGGTGGGCACATTCACCATTTTGCCCAATTCCATCCTTACCCTCATCAAAATGCCTTTCCCTTCCCTCCCTCGCCCCCTTCGCCTGCCTGCCTCGTGGGGATGTGACATCTGCAGGAGCAGGGACCAGCCCAGGGACGCGGATGGAGCTTCGGCACAGCTGGCGGGGACAGGCGGACAGACCCACCCATTTCTCTGCTGGTGATAGTGGTCGTGGTGGTGCAGCCTCGTGCCAGCCTCTCTTGGGGAGGAAACTGTGATCTCTGGGCAAAGTCCTCCTGCGGGAAGCCACTGCCCCGATTTCCTCGCCCAGGGACGGGGCAGCCGCTGATTCCTGCCCGCCTGCTGCCAGGACCTCCGGCCAGAAGCAGCTTTCTCTCCAGGTCATCGCTTTTGGCGCTGCCACAACTTTTCGTGCTCGTTTTCCACCTCCCTCCAGCCTTGCTGCCCTCCCCTTTGCTTCAGCACCCCAACACCTACCCGAGGCCGTGCACCTTGCCACATCACATCCTTCCAACGCAGCCTTCTCCTTCTGGCAGGGAGACTGCCCAGAGAAGGGTGACTTCCCTCCAAGAGCCCACTGGGGAGGGCCACCAGCTTGCATGGGGTGTTACTAGTCTTTTCGGCACCCATTTCACTTGCACCCCTCCCTGTGCTGCCCTCCGAGTAGGGCCCCCCTCCTTCCCCGGGGCGTGGGACCACTCACCGGCACAGGACTTGGACTTCTGGATCTTCAGCAGGAGGATGATGATGGCCAGCAAGTGGGAGACATCCCCCAGGATGCGGAAGACGTTCATGGTGCCGGGGGGGCTCCTCCGGGGCGAAGGGAGCAGCGCGGGGAGGGCAAGGGCAGGGAGCTTTTTCCCTCTGGAGCCTCAGCCGAGCCAACGCTCTCCTCCAGCTCAGCTGTCCTCTTTGCCCAGTGTGGAGCCCTCTCTTCTGGTGGAGAGAAGTTCAGGCTCCCCTCTGCCCTGGTCACAGGCGCCTTTCCCCTGCCAGGCGCTCAAGCCGGACGTCTCCCTTGCTTTACTTTTCCCCCAAGTGGATTTTCTCTCTCCTCCCCCCCAGGGCCTTCCTCTCCCGGCTCCAGGCCGAAAGTTGGGGCTTGTCCCCTGGCGAGCCCCGGGCTGAGCCTGCTGAGCAGCCCCAAAGCCAGCGCTGGATGACGGTGACGTGGCTCCTGCCCGGCCGGGGAGGAGAGAGAGGAGGGGGCAGAGGCGGGAATAGCTGAGCTAGTTTTCCCTTTTTCTTTTTTTTCCCCTTCCTCTTTTTTTCTTCCCCAACTTGTCTCAAGTTACACGCGGAAGTGGCGTTGCAGGGGAAAAGGCAGAGGGAAAGGGATCTCCATCCTCTGGCCTTGAGGATGCGCGCTCCGGCGAGCGACCGGCTTTCCAGGGACGCTCTCCATGGGTGCGGTGACCTCCGTCCTGCTCCCAGCTGGCAGCCTCCTGCCCTCTGCCCTTCCTGCCTCCAGCACCTTCTCCCCCGCACTCCGCCTTGTCTCCTCCAGCAAACAAAGAAGCGGGGAGAGAGATCTGAATTATCGGGCCACCGCGGCTCAACGTCACACCCCACACCAGGCGACCCTGCCTTCGGGTGTCCCGGCTGGAGCCGTGCGGATCCCAGAGCCCAGCCGCGGAGGAAAGAAAAGATCCTCCCAGGGGCTGGTTTGAAAAGAACTTTGCTGCAAATGTTAATCCTGGATTCCCCACCGGTGGATTACAGACAGCGTGACACACGCAGTGCGTGAAGGCAGTGCGTAGGTACTGCCGTTTTTATAGACTTAACAGAAAGGAGCTGAGTAGCGATGGTTGTAAAGTTTTAACAGATTGAGAAGCAGCCCTGGGTGACCAGGCTGGCTGGGACAAACCTTCTCCTCGCAGCAGCGGTTACACAGGGAGGTCTCGTGGCAGTGGTGAGGGGACCTCCCCATCGAGACAGGGCCGTTAGATATTCCTCAGCTAATCGCTAATATGGAGCTGCTTTAACGAACCAAACGGATGCTTTAATTTGTCATCCCGCCCCCCTGCAAGTCACATCTGGCCGTGGGTCTAATTTGCGTGACCCTGCCTGTGGCCAGCTCTGGCTGCTGCCCTCCCTGTCCCCAGCCATCTCCCCCGCGTCTCCCTCCATCGGCATGTCCTTATGGGCTCGCTTGGAGTAAAATCCTTAATGATTAAAGTGTAAAAATATTATTCCCGGTGCTCACTGAGAGGACTAACAAGTCTATTAGCAGCACCAGATTCCTTTCTGAATATATTTGCATACATTTCCTCCCTGCCCATTAGGCTGGCTGCCGTGTTTTCCCTCTCTGCCGCTCCAGCACCTGCCACACCAGGCTTTTCCAGCCGCTTTCCCAGGCTGGGCTGGAGAACACCCGCTCGGCCCCGTGGAACAGGAGAGGACCCTGCCCGTCCCTGCCAGGGCATGGCGGCAGTGGTCGGTGCGGTGGGACAACAGCAGGTTAGACCGAAGGAGCCCACCGGCAAAGGAGCGACGGAGCAGGGACTGGCAATTTATAAGTCAGGCTGTGATCGGGTTTCCAGCTGTCAGAGCGGAGCCGCCCGGGGTTTCAGCAGGACTCTGCAAGGCCACCCAGGTGCTGGTGAAAGCCAAGCCCCAGCTCCAGTGACCCAGCAGGTCCCCGGTGGCCCAGCAGGTCCCCAGCATCCCAGGTCCTTTCGTAGGTGGGCAGAGAGAGGTTTGAGCCATGGAGCGAGTCTGTGAGGTTCAGGGGGAAGGAACAGATTCAGGTTCCTCTCTTCCAGCAGGTCACCTTCCAAGCTCCAGGGGTGCGATGTCTGAGAGCCCTCGTCATCCTCCAATCCCTCTGCTCCTCTTCGCAGCTTCTGGTCCCACCCCAGGGGATGAAGCCTCCTGCGGAGAGGCGAGACTGTTGTGGGCGGCAAAGGTTTATTCTTTTCATCTTGCGCCTTCCCAAGAAGAGCTGACCCCAAACCATGGTGTTATCTCCTGCTGTGCCACCAGGAACCACCAGCTGATGTGACCATCAGAGGGAATTCACAGGAGCAGCCCAGCTGGTGGGGCTGGCGTCTCCCCATGGGACATCCCCGTGCGGCACACAGCAGGGCCATGGGAATGCTGCCGGTGGGGCGAGGGGCACCCGGGCGCTTCCAGAAGGAAAAACTGGCACATGAAGTGGGAGCAAGTAAAAATAAACCTTCCCTCCTCCCTCCCTGCCACAACACCAAGCGCCTTGCACCGGGTGTCTCCCTGCCTCCCGAAATAATGCTGGGTGCTGCCACTGCCCCACACGGTGATGCTCTCTCCATGCCTCCCGTTTCCATGGCAACCGCAAGGAATGTCGCCAGGGTGACAGGGAGGCGAACGAGCTGGGATTTGGCATTAAAAATGGGAATTTGGGGTTGTTGGGTTTCTTTTTCTTTTTTTTTTTCCCTGCTTCAGTTCTATTTTTGGGTTTCCCTCTGCCTTCATTGGTCTGGGAGGCTCCTTCTCCTGCAGAGCCCCCGGGCCAGCCGGCAGCATCTCCGTCGAGGGCCCTTCTCCACCTCCGCCTGTCCTGCAAGGTGATGGCGATGGCAGGAGGAGCACGGCAAAGAGGGTTTACTTCTCACTAGAACGGCTGTCCCCTGCCACCGGGAAGACTTCTGTGCTTTCCCTCAATTTCTGCTGCGGGCCGGGTCTCAGGCCGCATCCAGCCCCCCCCAGGATGGCGGGCAGCCCCCAGGATTCATCCCAGAGCAGACCCGGAGAGGGAAGTCGTTCAGCATCCCTGGAGGGGCCAGGGAATGCGGGGCAGGGTGAGCATCGTGGGCCACCTCCATCCCTCGCCACCTCTGTCCCCGTGACAAGCACAGCTCGGCCACGGCAGTCCTGGAGCGCTGGGGACAGAAACAGGACCGTCAGAGGAGGATGGCAGAGGGAGCCTGGCAGGTGCTCAGGAGTCCACAACTGCATTGTCTGGATTAAACACTCAAAGTCAGACCTGCCCAGGGCAGAGAGAGAGGGCTCGAGGGCTCCTGCTGGCTTCACGCAGGGAAGTGGGACCATAGGTGTCCAAGCACGAGCTGCTGGCACGGTGGTTGTGCTTGTCTTCAACTCCAGGGGTCAGGCCATGCTTGCTCACCTTCCCAGGAGCTCTTGCTCCCCCCCTCCACCCGTCTCCATCCATCCCTCCATCCCTTCCTTCACCCCTCAGTCCCCCTCCATCCATCCCTCTACCCACCCTCCCATCCCTCCCTCCATCCACCCCTCCATCCATCCTTCCATCCACCCCTCTATCCCTCTACTAACCCCTCCACCCTTCCATCCCTCCATCCCTCTGCCTCCCCCATCCCCACAGCAGCATCGGGAAAGGTTGGCGGAGTGGGGCTATTTTTGGGAGCGTCTCCCTGGCAACGGCTGCCACCACCGTCTGTGGTGGCTTTTCCATAGGTGCTAAAATATTCCACGCTTCTTATTAAAGACGGTGCCGGTGGAGACGGGCGGGGGTGGCGAGTGTGAGCCACCCCGCTGCCGGGGCCGGTGGGCCTGGGGCGGCCGGGGCAGGGCACCCCGGGGGCACAAGGACAGCGAGGGGCTGGTGGCATCCTCGCTGCAACGTCTCCATGTCCCTCCTGATGGTCCTGGCCGTGCCACCTGCCTCTTGGCCGTGCCAGGGTGCTGCACCATGCACCAGGCGCAGCTGCTCATCCTCTTGCTGCCCAGGCGGAGGGAAGCACGGCGACGTCTCGGAGGGGAGCAAAAAGCAGAGAGGTGAAACCCAACCTGAAGCCGAGGGGGCTGCAGGGGTGCGTAGGTGCCTGGCAGCTTCTCCCACCCCAGGAAGAAACAAGATGTCTCAGCAGCATCTTCATCGCTTTGCGGCATGGAGGGGAAAGGCCTGTTGCAGTGCCACGGGCACGCTTTGCCGTGGGGCACCCGTGCAGCTCCCAGCCAGTGGCCCTTGGGAAGCAGCCCCACGGGCCCTGGGGACAGGGCTTTTGGGAAAGTCAGTCCCCCCTGAACCCGAACACGGTCCCCGCAGGGATGGTGGCAGAGGGGATGGAGGGAGCAGGCTGGCCCTGCTCCATCCAAGAGCTGCGGCTCCTCGGGACCCCCCCATTCGCGCGGTGCGGAGCAGCCGTGGGGGGCCGGGGCCAGCTGGCCGATGCGGGAGGCTGCCGTGGTCCCCGCTTGCAGCTGCTCATCTGCATGGAGAGCTGCCGAAAATGCCCTCTGCTGCCCCCGGGGTGGCTTTGCCAGGTGAGAGCGGGCTGTGCTCGCCATGCCGGCACCTGCCGATGCCACGGGGGACAGCGGTCCCCGCAGCGTGTTGTGCAGGGGGGCATCCCTTGTGCCAGGGGATCTTGGGATGATTTTGGGAGGGAGGGTGGTGATCGTTGCAGGATTGGGACCCAGAGGACACTCAAAAAGTGTTTTTTTATCTTTTTTGACTTGCCAGCACAGGCTTTAACACTGGGGCCGGCTGATGCGACACCGAGATGGAAACCATGCCCATGGACCCCACCGGCCTGGCATGGGGCTGTCCCCGGGAGCCCGTGCCTGCAGCCGCTGCCTGTGGGGTCAGGGCTCTCTCCAGCCTCCGACCTCACTGCTGCAGGGTGCCTTCCCACCAAGAAGTGACCCCTTCTAAGCCCCTGAGATGCTGCTGGCCATGGAGATCCAGGGGAGGTTTCTACGTCAAGTTTCCTGCCAGGGAGTCCGGGAACCATCCTGGAGCCCCGAGGACCGGTCCCTCCTTGTTGGCGCTCCCATCGCTGGCATCGCCTGTCCCAGCAGGACAGCCCCAGCCCCGCAGGGTGGGGAGCCTGGGCCGGGGATGCGAGGACGTGATGCCCCGTGCTAAACACTCTGCACGTGCCGGGAGAGCCTGGCCCTTCCTCAGGGCGAGGTGTCAGCCCAGCACCCCAAACCCAGCTGGGGAAAACCCCCCCGGCAGTGGATATCTCAGCCCCTTTCGGCTTCGCCTCCCCAGGGGCACCCGGCGTCCCCGCCATCCCCTTCCTGCCGCCGATGGTTGCACTCTTGTCTCCCCCATGGCAGCTCCGCAGCGGTGCCTCCGCGGCTCTGAGCTCACACGCGAGGATGGGCTAAAGTAGCGGAAAGCTGTTGGATCCTACCACAGAGTTACTGACTTCTCAGCTATAGACTGCATAGCAATCAGCGAGGGGGAGAGGCAGCCAGGGAACGGGAGCGGAGCGCAGAGGGAGGAAGAGTGGAAGGGAGAGGGGGGATTTAGGGGACCAGAGCAGAGAGGCAGCGGGGGGCAGAGGTGAATAATGCCAGGGAAGGAGGGGGAGACCTGAACCCGTCGCCGAGCTGCGAAGGCACATCGGCGCTCCGTGGGATGGACGCTCCCGGGAGCGAAAAATTCTGAGGAGAGGCAGAGGCAGGAGGACAGCGCTGGCGTGGGCAGGGCAGAGTTAGGAGAGGAGCAGGTCATGGTGGAGAAGTAGCTCCTCAGGAAGGGTGGAAATAAGCCCCAAGCCAGAGGCCAGCGAGGGCTGCAGAGGGACCTTCCTGATTTCTCCGGTCCAGCTGAGACGTTTCATGGTGAGATGGAGAAACCGGCCGCTTTCCCCTTCCTCTGATGTTGGCTCGGCACGGCTGGAGGAGGCGGCAGCCCTCAGCAGGACCCGGGTAAGAGGCGGTGCCGGGGCGCGCTGCTCCCTTCACCGGCACCAGACCGGGAGGGGTTGTTTTTTTTTAACTTAGGAAAATAACGATTGTTTCATCTGTGCTCGCTCTGAGGAACAGCTATAAATATAACTTAGGGAGAGATGCGTGGCTTCATGTGAGCGTGCCAGTGAATAATAAAGTTGCCTGTGTGCATGGCGTATCCACATACGGCTACTGGGGCGGCCGCGGGCCGAGGGCAGGGGTACGTACCTGCCCGTAAACCTCCCCAGCTTCCCTCCCCACCCCTCGTCACCCTGACCGCGGTCGCTTTGCAGGTAACTTCTTCGGGTTTTTGGCTTCCCGTGTTTCCTTAGCACCTTCTCGCCCGGGGCTGGGTCTTGCTCTCCTTTCATTTCTCCTGCTCCACGTGGGTGATGGTCCCAGCTGGTTTCCGGAGGAGAACAGAGCTGGAGACATGTTCTCCAAGCACTCAGGCGCAACCGGGGCTGAAGTGGCCATGTCGGCTCTCCCGCTGCCGGTGGAGCTTTTCGAGCTCCAGCCCTCCCCCATCTCCCTGGCCTTCCAGCTCTTCTGGTCCCAGCGTGGCTGATCCTGCTGGTGGTGGGCCAGCATCCCCCAGATAGGCACAGTGCAAAGGGTCTTCTGGGTACGGGGTTTGGGTGAAGGAGCTCAGGAGGAAGCCATGAGTAAAATGCCAGAGAAACTCTGCCTTTGCATCCTGTTGGCAAGGCCGGCATCCCCGCTGGGGTGGGAGCAGGTAGGGAGGTTTACATGGTGCAGGCAGGTCACCTTGGACATCCCTGGTGTCATCTTCAGCCCCCAATGCCCTCCCTCTTGGGCAAATTGCCTGGAGACAACTGAATCCCTCTGCCAAGAGCGTGGAGTTTCCCATCCCCAGCATCCAGCCCTGGCTCCATCCGTGGCAAAGCAAATGGCGGCTCCAGGGCCTCTCCCTTCTCCCCTTCCTCTCTTCAGGGGGTGTGCTGTGAAGGGCAGATGGAGACAGCATACGCAGGGAAGCGTGGTGGAGGTGACATGGCTCCAAGACCACCCTTAGCCCCCGCTTTGTGCCCTCTTCGGCTTCTTGGGAGAAGGTGTCTGCAGGAGGTGGGAGGTGTGAAGAGGGACCCAGGGCTTGGGGTCACCAGGAGCCTGGGAAGGGATGGGGGGGGTGCACAGGGAGCACGTCTTGCCAGAGACATGGGGCCATGCCCCCTCTCCACTCGCCATCGGAAGTGGTACCCACAGATGCCTGAGTCACCCCAGCACGTGGCCACCCCTGCTCGTAGCAAACAATAATAATAAGCACAGGGGGAGTATGTGCCTTACGAGGGAAACATGAGCCTGGTGGGGACCGGAGGTGGCGGGGAAGAGGAGGGGTGGTGAGGATGGCCGCGGACAGGATGAGCTGGAGAAGGTGGATCTGGAGGGAAGTGGGGCTCCCTCTCTTCCACCTTTCCCCTTTTCCATCCCTCCCTCTCCTCGGGTGCCAAGACTGAGCACCACGACGTGCGGCGCTGGCAGGGGGTGGCAGCGGTCCTTGCCCCTCATGGCTCCCCGCCATGGTTTCAAGGAAAGCGGTAAGCGAGGAGGTGGCCATGGAAAGGCAGAGTTATCTGGTAGGACGGGTCTCCACTGGCCCCTCCAGCCACTTGGCCACCCCAAGCTCGGCTGCCGGGCACCACCCTGGGAGCAGCTGCGTTCCTGGGGTGCTGTCATCGGCGAGAGGGTGCCAGCGTGGGGGAGCAGGACATGGGGATGGATTCCTGCGCCCACCGCGCTCTGACATCAGTGCAGACACAGAGCGGAGTGGTTAATGGCAATCCGCCCTCAGCAAGTTCCCCCTGTCCTGTCTCGTTGCTGCACTGGGTTAGCTTAACCCGACAGCGCGGCCAGGGATCAATAGATGGATGCTCGCGTCTTAGCGGTCGATCCCCTGCTCGCACGCGTGGCTCCCCAGCCTCCCGCCGGCGCTCGTTTTTCTGTGAATGGCAAGGACCGAGCGAAGCTGTCTGCACTTGCCTCGCAGCGCTGCGAAACCACGTCGGGCTAGATTTGTGTTCCTCAACGGCGCTGCTCCTGTACCCCTTACCGGGGTGGAGGGGCCTCACGTGGAGCCCTTGGAGGTGCCTGCACTGATTTTCTTCCCCAGACAAGGTGGCTTAACCAGTGATGGTCGGTTTTGAAGCCCCTGCTCGGGAGAGATGCTTATGCTCTGGCAGTGAGGGGCTCGGGACAGGCAGGGGCTGCCTTTGAGCCGGTTCTTGTCCTCAGACCTCCCAGGCTTGTTCCCCAGCAGCGAAGGTGGTGCCGTGGCCCCAGCAGACGAGGGATGGGAGCCGGCTGCAGTGCGACCCTATCCCGACCTCCATGCCTGTCCTCTCGGGAGCCTGGTGGCAGGCAGCTTGCCTGCAGTTTCGGGATTCACCCGCCGCTGCATCTGGGGAGGAGATGCTGCCTGGGGCTGGCACCGGCCACTCCGGCACGGCATCTGGCTGGAGATGAGGGAGCAGAGGACGGAGGACGAGGTACCGCTCTGCCCGCGTCTGTACCAGCCTCTGCCACCATGGCGGCGGGCCTGCCCCTCGCAATCTGGACGGCTGTTTTATTTCTATGGCAACATTTCTCCCAAAACGTTTCAGAGGGAGCCTGGTGCTGTGTGAAAATGAGAGAGGCAGCGTCCCCCACTCTGTCCCCTGAGAAAGGCTCGGAGAGCAGACCCTGACACCTCTCCTGCCTCCCTCCTCACCTCCCTTCCTCTTTCCCTCCACGGCGAGCAGCACCAGCACTGGTGCCGTGAGCTGCCGGCATCGTCCCGTCTGCCTCTCTGCTGCCGGTTCTCCCTTCCCCTGCCTTCATCTCTGCTCCCCTATAGAGGAGGGTAAAGCAGCCCTATAGCCCCATGAGAGCTGCACAGATTGGCCCGCCAGCAGCACGGTGAGCGCAGGGGCTGAAGGGCACCAGGGATCCCGGAGGCTGGCTGGGCAGGCGCTTCATCCCTCTGAAAAGCTCGATGGCATTACGGAGAGGCGGTGCCTGCCACGGGACTATACCCAGCGGCCCCAGAAGTCCTCTCCTCTCCCATCTCCGTCGCTCCCGCTCCCAAGAAAGAGCTTCGTGTCTGAGTGGAGGCGACCGGGCAGAAGCTGCAGGCGGTGCCGGGTGCTGGCGCAGGTGAGCAGGCAGGGCGCAGCGGGAGCGAGCATCGCAGCCCGGAGGAGTAGGGCTATGGTAGGACCCGTAACGATGGCGTGGGGGATATCGCAGGTGCAGCAGACTGCAAACACGGCTGCCGTGTCCCGCTTTGCACTGCTCTGCCCCTGTGCCCGAGCCTGTCTGTGCTGGCAGCCCCAGATGATCCTCCGTGCCGGGGGCATTGGGCAGTGCTTTGGCTTGATGTCTTTCAGGTGCATTTGTTTAATGGGTCTGAGCAAGCTGCAGGAACACAACTCAGCAGACTTGTAGAGAAACAGTCGATCAGCTCTCTGCAGGAGTGCGGTTTTTACCTGGGACGCTCCCTCAGCTCTGTTTCTGGTGTCTAGCAGGCATGACCGAAAGGGGAGAAGCTGGGACCGCCTCGGGAGGCTGATGGCTCCGCTGGGCACCTTGTTAGAGTAGCAACAAGGGGTTTGGGGGGAAATTTTTTTTCCCTATTGCTGATGGTGTAGCGCTGAGCATCCAGGCCAGGCTGGGAACTCAGCCCTGGTGCAGCAACCGGGTGCGGAGCAGCGGCTGCGGGCTCTCTCGACTGGGGGCTGGGTGCAGAGCAGGCTTTGCCCTGGCTGTTGCTCGCCCTTTGCTGCTGTCACTGTTGTTGTCATCGCTCATAGCCCATTTGCAGGCGCCTGCCTTGCCAGGGGCTTTGCAGAGGCACCGGCAGACCATCCCTGCTCTGTCAGGAGTGCGACGGCAGCGGGCAGGCAGGTGATGCTGGCCACCCTTACCTCCCTTTCCCTGCGCACCGATAACGATCCTTGTCCCCAGCTAGCTGAAAGCCATCGAGAGGCCGCCTGTGGGCAGCCCTCCTGTCCAGGCCAGCACAGGCTCAGGAGGGGCTCTGTGCTGGAGAGATGCCGAGGCACAGGGACGCTGCCAGGGATGGCAATTTGGCAAGGCTCCCACAGGGTAGGATGCTCAGCAAGGGCCACTCTGGGGGTGGGGGACAGAGGAGATGCCCATTTCGCTGGTGTAGTCATGTTGGGAAGCTGGAGGAGGCAACCAGAGCACACCGTGGCCGTCCAGGACGTGGGGACCTCGGGAACACCCCAGCGCCTTCATTTTTTCAGCTCTTGAGGGCTTTGCATGAACCCTTCAGGGTCTAGCCTGTGGTTTCGGCAGGACAGCTGCTGGGGCAGGCGTCAGCCCCAGCGCATCCTTGGGACCAGATGGCACACAGTCTGCGCCCCGGCTGCCACGAAAGCCCAGCTCCTTTTTGGCCAAGAACACCACTCAGGGAAGGCTGGGGGCCTTCTGAGCATTTCATTTTCCCTGTGATGCCAGCCATGAAAAATAACACACCCACCTATCTCACTCGACAAGAAAAAGCGGGGACTTCTCCCCAGCCACCACCCCAGCAGCATCCTCTCCTTACGTTCCTGCCCCCAGCCCCTGCCTCTTGTCCCCCCAGCCCCGTTTTGGCCGGAGGAGAGCGGGTGAGCGCCCGTGCCCATCCCAGCAGCCCTGCAGTGGGGTCCCCCTGCTCTCGGCTGGGATCCCAGGGAGCGGGCGGCCTTTATTCCCAGCTGATGCGGCTGGAGTGGGGATTGCTAGGGTGGTGTGGGAGCAGGCAGGAGGTGATGCTGTCACCTTTCCGTGCCTCTTCCCGACTTTGTCATCCCGGGGACCTTTGTGCAGATCCCATTTTTATCTGTGTTTTCTCCCTCTCTCTCTTTCTCTCCTTCTCTCTTGCTTTCTTCTCTCCCCCTCCCGTCAGTATGTGGGCTGATCACTGCTCAAACTTTTAATTCAGATGGTAATTGGAATAATAATACGGGCAGAATCCTTCTGGCTCCGTTGCTGCAGCTGGCTTCAGGGAGCTATGAATAGCTCTGAGTCACACACTGAGATGGTTTAACTTCAAATCATTTTGTTTTGTTTTCATATTACCCATCCCCAGGCTCCAGGGCTTCACAGGGGGGAAAAATATACATCCCCCCCCTCTACTCCACCACAAAATATAAACCAGGCACAGGCATGTTAATAAATTCCTCTTCTGGAGAGAGAAACCGGTCAGCGGATCGTGCCTTGTGGGGCAGATGGGGACTGTTGGCACTTACTCAATCTATTTATAATTATTGAACGAAAAGGCAGAAGTGTGTATATAAAAATGGTATAGAGTTGATTACAGCTTCCTCCCCTCACCTTCCATATGTCACTTGCCTTTTTAATATGGTAAAGCTTTCCCGCACGGTGACTTGTGGCTTCACGCGCATTTGTCCAGCGCCTAGCACCCAGCCCTGCCGGCACGGAGGAGCGAAAGCTGGGCCACTGCCTCTTGCAGCGAGACAGCCCCAAGGCACCGAGCTGCCCCGTGAGCCCCGGCATGAACTCTGGGAGTATTTGTGAGGAAGAGGATACGGGATGGAGTTACAAAGAGGATGGAGGGGACAAACTGAATGCTGTGGGTCTGCGAGGCTCTGCGAAAAGCCAAAGGGGTCCCCTCTCTGCTGCAGATCTTTCCGCCCTGCGTCTCCAAGAGGCAAGAAGACGTCTGCCCTGTTGTCACTGTGCCTGAGCTGGCAGGACGGGGCTGTGGATGCTGATCTCAAAACCAGGCAGCGCTACGCAGCCGGTAAGAGGACTAAAGGCACGAAGTAGGGTGCAGCCAGTGGCTGCAGTATTGACCACAGACAAGAGGGAAGCATTTGCCAGACGACTCCAGATAAAGCAAAGACGAAGAGTGTAAAAATACCCTGGGATTTTTCCATCGTTGTCGTTCGTGGTGTACGTCCCAGAGCACCAGATACGGTTGTTATAAAAAGAGAAGTGGGGGAGTGCTTCTGCATGGACTTTTCTGTTTCATGAGACTCTTCCACTGCAAATTTAAGGAAGGATTGTCGAATATGATCTGCTCTGGCAGGGGCTGGAGAAAGCCTGGGATGTGTGAGGCGCTGCACCGTGTACTGGGATGGAGTGATGGAGGCACTTGTACCAGCACCGTGCGCCCTGGCATGATTATTAGCCTGCAGATCCATTGGACAGCGATGGCAGCAGCCCGGCCCCATGCGTCTGCTCGGGGTCAGAGCGTGGGCTGGTGCAACGACTTGTGCTGCTGGAGCATGGTGTCACCCAGGAAGGCGGGGATGACTGCAGCATGGTGGCAGCCCTGGCATCGCTCAATCTTGGGTGCAGGGGGGAAAAAGCGATTGGGAGGGAGGGAAGGGCAGCCCAGGCTGCAGCCTGGAGGTGGCTGTTGGCCCCTGGAGACCCACCTGGCTGACAGCTTTGACCATGCAAGACAGCGGCTGCGATGGCCACGCTGCAGCAGGTTCCCAAATTGCTGGGGGACTTCCTCAGGCGGTGAAATACGTGGACGTTCATGTATGGTGGAGACAGGGCAGCAGAGGGATGGAGAGGCGTCTCTCCGGACCGCAGCCTTCTGCCTAGCATCTCCTGGGGTGTCCCATGCTGCACCCACCCATGCGGTTTCATCCCATTCCCCAGGAGTCACTGCTGACCCCCTGGCTTCCCCCTCCACGTGTGGGTCCCAGGAGGCACAGCAAGCTCCAAGAAAGGTCCTCAGGCATGCTCCGGGATTCACATCTCTGTCCTCGGCCAGGCTTTCCTCCCCCTGGTCTGTGTGACAGGCAGCTGCCTGTTTGGGACGTGAATGTCACCCCCTTTTGCTGGAGGCATCTCTGATCCTTCCCCCTTCATCCCATTCATGTTTCAGGTTTCCAAGGAGCAATGGGACCATTTTGCAGCCACTTGAAATGAGTTTGCGTAGGGTTCAGGCTGCTGGCACAGCCCCTGGCCTTGCTGAGCTGGGTTGTCAGTGGTGGCACTGGGCTACCAGCTGCTGAGGAGGGACAGTGGCTACCTCACCTCCCGGCTTGGCATCGATGGCAGTCCGCAGCCCAGGGCTTCTCGCCTGCCTGTCTTTCCCATGGCGGCACCGCGCGCTGTGGGGGTGTGTTGGGGTGGAAGTGGTAAATGGGTTTATTTTCGTTCGTCTTCTGGCTCGTGCCGCTCCGCGTTTGTGGTGCCCGGTATTACTAACGCTTTGCTGCGCCAGCTGGCAGCAGGGTATGAATCAGATGGGCAGTACCACGGCATGGATCTCTTGCTGGCTGGCCGGCTCGGAGCCATGCCTCTGGCCAAAGCGCTGCTGATGTCCGCTGCCTAAGCCCAGGGTGAGCACCAAAACGCCAGTGGCTTGATCTTGCTGCTGGAGATGTCTTGGTAGACTGTGGGGCAGGGTTGCCCTCCTTGCCCCACGCTGCCTGCCCGGGGCTGGCCGGTCTCTGTCCCCCCTGCACACTGGAGGTCTCAAATGGCTTCCTGAGCTCATCTCTGCCTACTGGCAGCACCCCCGGGCTGGGGTCAGGTCTGCAGGCACGAGGATCCAGATTATCCTCCTATTGCCAGAAAAGAACATTGGCATTTGATTGGTTCCTCCCCTCCCTCCACCCCGGTCACAGCCTCACAGCAGGCGATGTCATGCGATGACATCACAGACCTCAGGGATTCCTGTTCTGCCCACAGAGGTGCCTGGTCCTCCTCTCCGCTCACTCCCGAACGCCCTGGTGATCGAAGTGG
>Ga0065711_1003333_pt1 | contig 28565 bp, 15 predicted proteins | sample Hoacrofraction12_FD_59098 | JGI IMG/M metagenome (GOLD analysis project Ga0065711, IMG submission 59098) | Hoatzin crop microbial communities from Cojedes, Venezuela - Epithelial fraction 12 v2 (version 2) | ecosystem: Host-associated > Birds > Digestive system > Esophagus > Crop | place... | reverse complement strand
TTTTTTTTTTTTTTTTTTTTTTTTTTTTTAAGTTTCTTTCCTTTTAGTCGCTAGGTGAGCCATTTTCCCTCTCTGGTCTGCAGTAAGCACTTACTTATTAGAGAACAAAATCCCTTTTTGCTGATGATGAAATGTTTTTTCTTTTGAAAATAAAAGGCTTGTTCTCTGACTTAGTTGTGGTAGTTCTTTCTCTTTAAGTTTTTTTATCATGAGTTTCTGTAATTTGATCTGTTCAAAATATGTTCTTTCCTATTGTTGTGGGTTAACCCCAGTAAGCAGCTAAGCCCCACACATCTACAGGTGTAGTGGGATGGTAGAGAGAATCAGGAGGGTAAAAATGAGAAAACTCATGGGTTGAGATAAAGACAGTTTAATACATAAAGCAAAGCTGTTCAAGCAAGCAAAGCAAACTGAGGAATTCATTCACTGCTTCCCATCAGCAGGCAGATGTTTAGCCATTTCCAGGCAAGCAGGGCTCTGTCACATAAAATAGTTGCTTGGGAAGACAAATGCCGGCACTCCAAATGTTCCCCTTTCCTCAGTCTTTTCCCAGTTTCTGTTGCTGAGCATGAGGTATTATATCCCTTTGGTCTGTAGGAGTCAGCTGTCCCAACTTCTTGTTGTGTCTCTCCCCAACTTCTTGTGCACCCCCAGCCTACTCGCTTGCAGGGCAGTGTGAGAAAGGGCTTTGACGATATGCAAACACAGTTTAGCAATAGCTAAAGCATGGGTGGGTTATTAACACTGTTTTGTTGCAAATTTGAAACATAGAACCCTGTGAGCTGCTATGGAGAGACTTAACTCTATCCCACCCAAAACCAGAACACCTGACTTGACAAAGGATAACTGGTCATTTCCTGTTTTGTTGTTTATCTTGTCTCCTTTTGCTTTTTCAGTCTGTAGTTTTCATTCAGAACAGTGGTTAGTTTCTAAAGTCTTTCTTTCATGAAGAGTTTTTCTTTGAGTTTTGTGACTCTTTCTGAACTTTAGCTATTTTCTATAAACTGATTGATAGGCTTCTATGTCACTCAGTCAGCATTAACTCTGGCTCACTGAGCGCATTTACTTCAGACACTGCAGCTGAATCTTTGTAGGGGACATGGGACCATTGCTAAAATAAATGAGGTGAACAAGCAGTGTGCTGTCTGCTGCCCCCTCCAAGGAAAAAGTAAATCACATTACTAAAATTAACCTCTGGGTGAAAGGTTTTATTTCACAAGATCCACAAGATCTCACAACAGAACAAATAAATAAATTAATTCCCAAAATTTCTGTCTGTGCTACTTATTCTGAGCATTGGAATATTTGTTTTATTCAGTAAAACAACAAGAGACCTTCCAGCATGAGTAACAACTAGCTTGTAAACATCGTGTGTCTAATCTTAAAGAATGAATCAACACATGTAGAAGAATTTTCTGGATCATGCACTGGAAAAAGCAGCTATCTATACTTGGCCTACTTAGAAGCCTAGACTTAATTTCTACAGCTGTTTGAAAAATTACAGGAAGTTTAATAAAAGGGAAACCATCTTTCTCTTCCAAGATCTGTGAATGACCATGTGTGTTAATGCTGTTGGAGCTCTCAACAAGAAAGTGTCAACTCTTTATCTCACAAAATTAAGTACAGCAGTTGTAGGTCTGCTGAAAGCTGATTTGACATGGCCAGAAACAGGTCAAAAGGAAGGTGAACACAGAAGGAAAGAGTTCAGCCAGAAGTTCTGTAGAGACAAAAATGAAACTTACTGATTTTTGGATTATCTTTTCCTATCATTATAACAGATGCTAAGTAGTATAAAATTTTTGTATTGGAGGTTGAAGGTTTACAATATTTAAGCATATTAAGCTCTTAAAATAGTTTCTGCCTATTCTGACTAAATACTTTACTGGTCATTCTACATTTTCATGCAAGTAAAGCCTTACAGTACCAGTTCTCCTTTAAGCTCCTTCAATTTCTTCTTTATACTTAATGTCTTTGCAGAAAAGTGATTTACTAAAGAGAAAATTTATTCTGTATTCTAGTGACTTTAGATAATCAAATAAGAACTATGCAGTGTTTTCCTGTTCCTTTCCAGTTATTTGTTTCTTAAATCACTTTTGTATGTGTTATCAGATGATTAACCAGTGGCAACATCTTGTATTGCTTTTCTTACTGTTACTTTTTCCTTTTTAGTCTGTTTGTCTCTAAGTGCCATGGTCTGGAAGGCACAGGAAAAAGTGAAGAAGATAAAAAAATGGCACAGCATAAAAGTAGCAGAGGTTCCAGCAGTCGTTGTCTCTGTATTTGGATCATTGCTTGGCAGAGCTCAAAGGTGTTAGTTCACTGCCTTTGCTGATTGAAACATCAAGGATCCTGCTTTCCTGAAAGCAATGCTGGCAACAGAACAGTTGAGAAGTCATTTGTCAACATTTATTAGCATGACTAAAATGATAGCTGGTGTAGTCTTAGAATTGCTGCACTACACAGCAGAGCAGTTATCCTTGTGATAATGATGTACTTAAGATTGTCCTGTTCCATGAGTGCCCAGTAATGAGTAGCCTGCTGGTGAAGTGCATGCCAAGACTCAAGTACTCAGTCTGGCAGGTCTCTTAATTTCAAAGTGTTCTCTCTAATAATAATAATAAAAAATAACTGATATATTCAAGCATATGCATTAGGTAGCTCTGGAAGAAAGAGACCAAGATAAAAGGCAATAATTAAAAATTAAATTATGGCTCTAAGTGGAATGTTAAGAGCCACTCACTGGGACACGATCACAGGTAACCCATGATTTCCAAAGCATATAACCTCAGATATTTAAGGAGACATAGTTAAATCTGTTTGTTTTATGGGTAGTTTACTTGAGGGAAACAGAACTGAACAAGTTTCAAATCATCTCAGCATAAGTGGAAGTCAGTAGTTTACTAGTGCATCAAAGTGTGCACTGGTGTTTCATTTATGAGTATTTGTGTTCAGTTGTTCTCTCCATTCTTTTGTCTGTAGATAAAAGTATTGAAAGCCTGCTGTTTCTAAGCAAAGGACTATCATAATTCAATGAAAAATGTTGTGAAATTTTCTCTATACTCTAGAGTGACAGTAGATGAAATCAGCTATCAACTCACTTTAAAAAAAGGCTGGTGTTAAACATGGATAGTTTAGTGAAAAAGACGGAAAATAACAAATATGGATGTTGGAATTATGGCTTTTGGAATTTTTGCACAAATTTAGGCAGATTAGAAAAAAAATTACGATTCTATTGTATTCTCTGCTGGAGTTCTTTATTTCCAAGAGTAATGCCCCACATACAGAAGAACAGATTTCAGGACCTCTGTTGTTGGTTAAGCTGTTTGATATGATGGAGGAATTCCCACTTAGCAGGGATCAGCCTATGAGATTCTGTACTTACTTTCTTTGAGTCCTTTTTTACAAAATAAATTAGTAAAACCTTTACTTTGTTAGCAGTACGAGTAGTTTGGACAGCTGCTCACCTATAATGCTAGTTTAAAAGTTTAATTAACCATGGCTGTATTTTTAAATAGCGGAGTCATTAAAACAGTGGAGAAAGGTGGTGAACGGCTGGGTGTGCTGGTTATGTCACATGGTTTAACCTTTCTCTAGAATATGCCACTTAGGTGCAGAAATTACACAGTCTGCTTCACATGCTTATGAGGATTCTTCTGCCTCACATACAGACTTTGAACATGGGACTGGCAAGAAATGCTTGTTATCTTTTTCATAAGCTGAAATTTACCATGATAAACCAAGATAATGAAGTAAAGTAGAGTGTTCAACTCATAGGGAGTGCTTGTTTGTTTGGTATTTTTGTTTTGTTTTGTTTTATTTCCTGGTATCGACTTTCACTGTTCAGGAACAATGCGTAAGCACCAAGCTGGAATATTTTTCTTATTATTGGTTTGAGACTTGGTAAAACATGGCTAATATTCTGTATACAGCTCTTCTTTTTCTTCAGTATTTTTCTTTTCCACAGAAAAAGTAACGTTTTCTGATTACTGTAATGTTGTTCTCTGTAGAAATGGATAGTATTTTTAAATGTTTTAAGGACAATTTGCATGCAATTACAGAATTTAACAGAGTGTTATGGAAGCAATGCCAAAACCTGCTGAGCAATTTCTCCTTGATGTAGACAGAAATACTCCATTTCTCACTAATAATTTTAGACACAGCACACAGAAGTGCTAACTTTTCAATCTATTATTGGAATGACATCCCGTTGAAAGATTTCAGTAACAAAACATTTACTTTTAGTGTAACTGTATTCATTTAAACTATATTCAGATAAATCAATTGACCACTTTACATGTCAAATGGAGGACATACTTAACCAACTGAAGTAATACATTTTAGTGGTTGACAGTGTGATTTCTAGGAAGAGCCTAGTGTGATTTTTATCTGACGTATCTTTTAATTTTATCCTAAGGAAAGATGATATCTGAGTATGATACAAGCATCACTAACTGTTAAAAAATGATTTTAGTAGTTTTGACCTATAACTTATAAATATTTCAGTTTATGCACTCACCTGCTGTGTTTCAGGTCATTATTCAGCATCACTGTATTTTGAGCTGAATCGGAAATTAGAGCTAAATCAGAACAAAGTAAAATGTATGATCTGTGGCAGTCTTGCTGTGATAATTTATCTTTTTTTTCCATTTCTTGCAAAGAGAAAATAGTCATTCTATTGCATACCTTGTACAACATGAAGATTTCTGTTTGTGACATGTAAGGTAGACTGATCTAGTGATTTTATTTAGAACCTTGAAATGCAGCAGGTGAGACTTGGTTCTAGTACAACTCTAGCCTTAGTCAAGGCCCTTCTGTGCCAGTTTTCAGAGTCAATAGTCATCTGCTGCTCTTAATTGTAAGTGCTTGGCAGCTTGGAGAACAAGAACATTAGTATACCCTATTTCCTTAGTTTCTTCATCAATAAAATAAGTTTTGTCATTTTACCTTGATGATGCAATACTTGATTAGTTTGACTGGGTATAACATTATGATGCATTTGGTTGTTACCAGTTTCTGTGCTTTGCCCTATTTCCATTAGATTAAAATTACAGATAATGGAAGACATTTTTATAAAGTTAGTTTTAAAGTTAAGGTAATGCAAATGCCTTGAAAACTATCAGAGCAGAACTTTCTATTATTAGTAATTACTGGTCCTCTCAGCAGTCGAGATCGAATATGCCCGGTGCTGCTCAGGAGTATATGTATATATTCCATCAAAATAAAATTTGAAGTAAGAATACTCTTTTCTTCCTGTCAGGTCCATATGGGTCCTTACACAATGCAGACTCCACATCAGCTTCAGGAAGGTTAATCTTTTTGTTGTTCTAAATTTTCAGCATCATAAAAAATGTTTTTATAAAATAGTAAAATACAGGAATATTATTAAATAAAATTGAAAATTGCTGTTTCATAATTAAGTGCGTTTTGATCTAACCTACTTCAGATTAATAATTTTTTAGCATATTTATTATAGAATTCTGTTCAAAATGGTCCAGCTAAACAGGATGTCAATGTGTCTCTTACAGATACTGCTTTTATCTATCTCGTTTATACCTTTACAGGAATGTGTTTGTGGGAAACTAGTACATTCTGTCTCCATGCTGCATGACAGAAGCCATATAAATGCACATTGCCTGTTTGTAGTTTATATGGAAACACAATGCCTATCTTTCCTTGGAACAGGGAATAATGTTTCTTCTACAAATCTTTCAAAAAGAACTAGAAAGGGATTCTGAGTTTCATGAGTGTCATATTTTTACCTGTCACTGATTCTGTGCAAATGGAGCACCCCAACTAATGTGGATGATGCACAGAGACTATATGAGACTTTTGGCAGGCTTTTTCTTCTTGTTGAGGAATTTGATCTATAAACAAGTGCCCCATTTGGAAGAAGCTGTAATAGGGAGTTAATATCATGCTTCCATTTTTCATAAGCTCTGGATAAATTTGGGCTATATAATAGCTTGTCTTGGAGAGCACACTACTGTATTTTTCAGTAATATATTTACTGCCAGTCTTAAAAATTACGTGACCATTCATAAATATATGTGTTAGATACCAGTTTCAATAGATAATGCATCTTCATTATTGCATAATGTTTTACCCTGAAGTACTTTAAATATAGTTGGTGGCATGCCATCCAGAGGAACCTGGACAAACTTGAGAAGTGCGTCCCTGTGAACCTCATGAGGCTGAACAAGGCCAAGTGCAAAGTCCTGCACCTGGGTTGGGGCAACGCCCAGTATCAATACAGGCTGGGGGATGAAGGGATTGAGACCAGCCCTGCTGAGAAAGACTTGAGGGTGCGGGTGGATGAAAAGCTTGATGTGAGCCAGCTTGCAGCCCAGAAAGAAAACTGTATACTGGGCTGCATCAAGAGAATTGTGGCCAGCAGGTCAAGGGTGGTGATTCTGCCCCTCTGCTCCTCTCTCATGAGACCCCACCTGGAGTCCTGCATCCAGCTCTGAAGCTCCCAGCACAAGAAAGACATGGACTTGTTGGAGCAGGCCCAGAGGAGGCCACAAAAATGATATTGGGGATGGAACACGTCTCCTGTGAGGAAAGGCTGAGGGGGTTGGGGCTTTTCAGCCTGGAGAAGACAAGGCTGCGCGGAGACCTTATAGCAGCCTTTTAGTACCTGATGGGGAAAATCTTTATAGCAAGGCCTATTGTGATAGGACAATGAGCAATGGATTTAAACTAAGGGAGGGTAGATTCAGTCTGGATATAGGGAGGTGGTGAATCACTGGAACGGGTTGCCCAAAGAGGTAATGGAGGCCCCATGCCTGGAACCATTGAAGGCCAGGTTGGACAGGGCTCTGAGCAACCTAATCTGGCTGAAGAAGCCCCTGCTCACTGCAGGGGGGTTGGGCTAGGTGAACTCTAAAGGTCCCTTCCAACCCAGAGCATTCAATGATTTATCTTGGAGTTTTTTCTTTGGAGTGGGATCACTAATTAGTTTTGCCTTCTGCCATTGTGGAGTGTGTCTACTGTAATGTCATTTTTTGGATTAGAAGTGTGATTTTTGGAAGGAAATCTCATAGCTGTCTGCAGTCGCTGTTTTTCGCTTCAGCCCAGCTGTGTACAGCAGTCTCAGGACAGATGACCTGGTTGAGACTGAAGTGAGTTACGTCCATTTCTGGACAGCCAGAGTCTTGGGCCAGAGAAGATGAAGACTGAAGCATAGTTCTCTGAAACTATAAGAGGTATGGATTATTTTGCTGTGCAGATTCGCTGCAGTACTTGTTAGAGTGTTATAGGCAGTGTGTGCTACTCAAATCTGGTAATGTTGAAGTCAGAGGAAGCTTATTAATGGCTGTGACTTTCGTGATCTCAGGAGTTTAATTTTTATATCACCATGTTATTCTGAAGATAAACTTACCAAGATCAGTTCTACGAAGTATCATTGTGTTTTGGTTATGTGTACATACCCAGCATAACTGCTTTGTTGCAGTTCAGTGCTTCTGCCTCCAAAGAATTAACTAATTTATTTTTAACTAACTCATTTTTAAGATTACCTGTGAATTTTTTTTTGCAAACTCTTTGAATGTCATGTTTTTGTTTTGTTTTGTTTTAAACTGAAGTATGTTGAATCTCGATTGGTGGGAATACATCAGCATTACTTTTGTTTCCCATATCCTTTATCCTACAACAGCACCTAATCTTAGTGCTTAATAGTGAAGGGTTAAAAGCGTTTGTAGTAAGGAAGCAAGAAAGGTGTGTGGCTGAAATAACACTTCCTCTCATAGAGGCTGTTCTGCTTTCTCTAAGTTAGACAGCTGGGCTTTATCCACCTTCATCTGAGAGCTGTGATTCATCTATGAACAGCAAAGATCATCCTACACAGAAACTCATAAATATATAAAATAGCTATTTAAGATGACATGATTCAGCACTCTTTTAGATGAGAAATAGTTACGGACAATAATAAGCCTGTGGAAGTGAATGATACTATGTTCGTTATAGAGGACATGACAAAATCTGTAAATGCAATAGAACTTTCCAGGAATTCTGCTGTGTGCTTGGCCCATGATACAAATCATACATTTTAAACTCTTTTGATGTGGCTAGGCTGACTTGGTTAATCATACAAGTAAAATAAAGGATGTGTGAAATTATTTTGAGGATTTATACTTGCCCCAGGGCTTTGGACTGTGTAACTACTGACTGGTGAAATGGAAAGTAGTACTAGTAAATCAGGTATTTAGTTTATTTACTCTCATAATCTAACAGCTGTAGCACTTTCTCTTAAAAAAAATGTTACTGATAACTTGCCAAAATATTGAAGAATTAGGATAGTTCTTAATTAGCTGTCAAACTGCTGTAGATAGATTACTTTTCCAAGGATAGAAATGAGTGTAGGAAGACCTTCATACTTAAGTGTTATTAAGGAAAGATTCAGTGGAATGCAATGATACATGAGTTTGCTATTTTATTTAGGGGTTCCTGATGTACCTGCAGAAATAAGATGTTGTCACAGACGAAGCTACATTGTACCTCTTGCTTCAGACTGAGAAAGCTGCAAATTTAAATGAAAACCATTTTCTTTATCTCCTTTATTCCTAAAGCTCCTTAAAACCGACAGCTATATAGTGAAACAAAAGAAATGTTAAAAAAAGAAAATCAAATTTATAAGTTTTTTTGTGGAATGTCTGTTGTCACTCATTAAATGAAATTGAAACACTGCATTTTAATTAGTGTATTCTGATGTATAGAAAACATTTTCTCTTGCCAGTCCACCAAAGATGACTGGTTAATTCTTAAATCTCTTAGAATGCTTTCATAATTAACTTGTCATGGTGAGGTCTAGCATTGTGGAGCTGTATTTTGAGATAGGTCAATGGCATAGTATGTCATTGTAGTCTGTGTTTACAAAAACAGTTTACAGAGATATTAAACTGATGAAATTGCATTTAAATATGGGGCTGTTTAAAATTGTGGTTTCTAAACTGTGACAATGAATGGATTTTTTTAAAAGGCGGCACTGAGATAAGAGCCAGATAAATTCGTCCTTAAGATTATATTTTGTACCTCACTTCCCACTTACTGTTCTTTTAATTAGTTATTGGCTGTGTAGGTGGTAAGACAGTAACTGAAATAAACAATGCAAAAGTTATTTATGCTACTTTATGTCCTTGAGATGGCAGTGAAAGAAATCTGAGATTCCTTCCTACATGGAATAAGGTTCAACTCTATGAGGAATTTTTGTCAATGCAGAGAAACTAGATCTTTTAAGATTTAAGCATTACATGAAAGTTAGTTTTTAATAATTTCTTTTATTAGTAGTAAATCTGAGTGAACACAGCAATTAAAAGGGAAACCATTCTTCCCTTTATCTTTTGTCTAGCATTAACTTTCCTTTAAAGTGAGAAATTGTAATTCCAGTCAAACCTAAAAACATTGATTTCCATTGGATTCTCCTTTTTATGTTATTGTTGATCCTTTCTATTATCCTTTCTTTTCAGTTTGGGGCAGTGTTTTTTTTATAGTCCTGAAGCAGTTTACTGCAAAACTGCAAGATTCATCTGTATCCTTTTTTGTATGCCATTAGAGCAAACTACCACCAAAAAAATTGTTGACTTAGAATACAAACAAAACCCTAAAATAATGTATTACCTTAATTTATGTAGTAAAATTATAGAGCTGTCATATGACTTGGATTTCTTTCGAAATAATTCTGATGCTAATTTAAATAAGAGTTGAAATAAGCATATCTGCTAAGAAGAGAAAGTGGCCAAATAGATCTTCTAGTTTTACAGCAGGGTCACAACATGGGGATGGAACAATTGGAATACAAGATTGAGAGATGGACAATGTTGGAAAAATCTGAAGTTACAATTACATATAAGAACTTCTTAGAATAGTTTATTGCCATGAGCTATAACTGCTAGAACTTCACATGTGCTTCTTGTAAGTTATATAAACGCATAATTATGAAACATTTACAAATGAACCAGTTTGGGAAGCAGAAGAATGAAGAAATGCAATCCTATATTGTGGTTTTCCCCTCAGAGTCTCTTCTTTTCTCACAACTTGCTACAAGTGGTCCACAAGGTAAAAATCTGATATACTGAAACTGCATTCAGCTATGACTTCTTTCTCTGGATTTATGCTGAACTACATGAGCTTTTCCCCCACATTCTTCATGTGTTTGTTTAGAGATATTTGTATGGATTTACTGTTGTTATGTAGCTTCCTTACTCATTACCATCTTCTAAAGTTTTCTGAGAATTGATGGAATTGAAGAACTGCAAATCAAATCTAATACATAATTCAGTTAGCAAGTGTGATGAGGGTCAATGGGGGGGGTACATGGAGGACTGAAAGGATGTTTTCTGAATCAACATCAGGTTCAGGATTTCCTGATTAAAGTCTTGTGTGGAGAAATATCAGGGTTAAATTTATAAATGATGCTAGAAGAGTGGTATAAATTGCTTGAAGAAGAGTGAAGCAGTAGGCTTGGATTCTCTTTACACCTTCACTGATGGAATGAAGAACTGCACAAGGGCTGTTTTAGCTTAATGTCAAAACTGAACCCAAATAGTTAAAAAAATCTTTCAAAGCTTAGCATTCAGTTCCAGGCTACCTCTTAAAAGCATTGATTACAAATCAAAAAATAAGGTACATTTTAGAAAAAGTATCCTGTATTTTTTTTTATTTTTGTGTGTTGTAAGTTATTGACCATTCATTAGTACTTTTGGACTGTTCTAGGAATAGCATCTTATAACTAGAAAACTGGGAAAAATCATAGTTTGTCTTCTTGGAAAAAGAATCCAGAATAATTATAGAAGAAATAATCTGTATAGTAGGAAAGCCATGAGACGTAAGATTAACTTTGAATTGTCCTTTACCATTTTGCACTTTTTATTCTCAAATGAATACTCAGAGAAATGAGAATACTTCAGACACGTTAAAGTGAATAGTAGAAGTTGAATCATAGAATCACAGAATGGTTTGGGCTAGAAGGGACCTTAAAGATCATCTAGTCCAACCTCCGTGCCATGGGCAGGGACATCTTTTACTATATCGGGTTGCTCAAAGGCCCATCAACCTGGCCTTGAACACTTCCAGGGAGGGGGCAGCCACAGCTTCTCTGGGTAACCTGTTCCAGTGCCATGCCATTGTAAAGAATTTCATCCTTATGTCCAATCTAAATCTACCCTCTTTTAGTTTTAAAACCATTGCCCCTAGTCCTGTCACTACAAGCCCTGGTAGAAAGTCTCTCTGTGTTTTTTATAAGCCCTCTTTATGTATTTAAAGTCTTTCTGGAGCCTTCTCCAGGCTGAACAGCTCCAACTCTCTCAGCCTTTCCTCACAGGAGAAGTGTTCCAGCCCTCTGACCTTTTTTGTGACCCCCTGTCTCCTTAAAAGGGTAAAGGAGTCTGATAAGCGGCAAAAGGAGAGCCCTCCCGTTGAGTCACAAGGTTCAGAGAAGATCCGCTTGCTTTCTAAACTCTCTCTCAGAGGAGAGTCTAGGTGCAGCTGGATCTACTCCTTGTCCCAGACTTGGTCGACGGTGTATGTCTAAAAGGTTAAGTGTGTAGCCACTTCTCAGATTCAACTTGTCTGACAGAGCCCTGCCAAGGACTTTCACTGAAACAGTTTTGCAAAGTTGAAACAGTAGGTAATTTATTCAAGTGACAGTTACCACAGATTTGAGATTGCCATTGATAAATGCACTGTCTGAAAAAATTGAGGTCAAGGTAATGGTTTAGCACTTTAGTTAACAGTGTGTTCCCAGGTATACATCTGACAAAGTCAGAGGTGCAACTCTTATGAAAAAGGCGTCCCTTCTTGGGGGAGAAAGAGAGGTTCAGGCCCGTGACCCGTCTGTCAGGTAAGGTTCTTGCTTGGCTTTTCCTCCCAAAGAGAGTTTTCAAGTGCCTATTTTTATATATTTTGAAAATCTTTTTGCAAGTTGGGGCTAAGACAATTATTGTGTGTTGATTGATTGGCTCCTGGCATGGAATGTCATGTCATCACAAGCGGGACTCGACGGTTTGACACACCTATTGAGCGGGCATCTTGGTATGTGCTCTTGGTGCCTGAGTCTGAGCATATCATTGACAAGTCCAGCAAGGCCATCGACCACACCTGCTTTGTAACTGCTCCAACAGGTCCATGTCTTTCCTGTGCTGAGGCCTCCAGAGCTGGACGCAGGACTCCAGGTGGGGTCTCATGAGTGCGGAGTAAAGGGGCAGAATCTCCTCCTTTGACCTGCTGGCTACACTTCTTTTCTTGCAGCCCAGGATACGGTTGGCCTTCTAGGCTGCGAGTGCACACTGCTAGGTCATACCAATTTTTCATCCACCAGTATCCTTAAGTTCTCGGCAGGGCTGCTCTCAATCCCTTCATCCCCCAGTCTGTACTGCTGCCTTCCACTGGGCCTTGTTGAACTTCATGTAGTTAAAGTGAGAAACTATGTTCCAGCATTCAGTTTCATTTTAGATGTAATGAGAATTTGAAGTCATTTTAAGGAATCTGTACATTAAGGAAGATGTGTTTATAATTAAGAACAGAAAGTCCAGTTGACGTTTTGAAAGAAACACCTTCTGCAGTCCTGTTTGAAGAGAGTAGAGTATGGAAGGAATACACATTGGACCAAATGTGATGCTGACAATAATACTGCCTTCTAAGAAGTTAATTCAAGAGTAATGTGCAAGATTACCATGCTCCTGTTTTCTATCACAACATTTCTGACTGCTGTTTAGTTCGGTCGGGGTTTTTTTAGTCTTTTTTTTTTTTGTGGTGGTCTTTTATTTTAGTGCTGGAACCCTAGCTGCTTATCCCTGTACACTGACTGGGTAAGATGGTCCCTGTCCCAAAGAACTTGCATCTCTGAAGTCTGCTAGACCACTAGCCCTAATTTGGTAAATAGTCAGACACAATTCTTTATTTATCTGCTCTCTCACATAGTGTGAGTGTTGTCTAATACACCTAAACAATTTCAGATAGAGATGGCAACTAAAGAAAGGTTGAAGCAGAATCAAAAAATATAGTTAGGAGAATTAAAAACAAAAAGGTCATGTAGAACACTCATATGCATATGCACAGAATGAAAGTATCTTGCTTTAGTGTTTTACATCAAGGAGCTGGTTAACAATACAGAAATCTTGCAAAATATTTTCTTTTTTTTATACTCTAAATGTTAAAAAAAATCTCAGACATGGCAGACTACAATATTCAGTAAAAAAAGTTTTTCAGTGTGGAAAGGAAATTATCTTGTTGGTTTGTTGAGGGTTTGTTGAGGCAACTTCATTAATTTCACGGTGACTGCAGAGTATGAGGGCAGTTTTGAGCTGTAGTTGTTCAGCGCTTCCACCACCATTCCAGCCCTTACTAAAAATCTATTTTTCCTAAAAAAATTTAAAAAGAAAAAAAAGCAGCTACGAGTATAACTTATCTTTCTCTTAATGCACAAATGGAAGTTCAAGCCTTCCTCAAAATGCATTTCAACTGCCCTTATCCTAACCAGTCTATTTCATTTTATGGTGGATGATACCTAGGTATTTCATTTTGCAGCATAGCTGGTGATGGTTTTTACAGCATCTTGTTAGTATTTCTGGCTTCTGATACATCTTACTAAAGATTAGGAGCAATTTATTAAAGGCTCAAGATTTCTCATGACCCACAACATAAAACTAACAGTCTTTGATCTTACTCTGTATTTCTGTTGCACTGTTTCAGAATAAATTTTTCATTTTTCCTTTTAAATTTTAGACACGCTGCATGCCATGGAATGCTAAAGTAAAAGTTTTAAAATCATCTTTCATTTTTATTTGCTATGTCTCTTGCTTGTTCCCGTAAAGAAGTAGCAGGCAGACAGAGAATTTTTGTGTGTCTGAAAGCACAGCTTTGAAGCATTAATGGTGTTGCAGAATATCCAGGCCATTCATAAAATTTTGCAGACTTTTTAGCCTTCCGTGATATTTCTTCTTTTTCCCCCTGAAGGTGTAACATTTGAAGTATTGATCCAAATTCTGAGCTGAGGAGAATAACATAGTTTCATTCTTCTTTGCAATACCAAGTAGATGCCAGGATTAATGCATACTGGTTTGTCTCATCTGTGAACACCGTGAGTTCAAGAAAAGTTGTCTCATTCTTTTCTGCTTATATTCCCTATTGAACTGAGTGGCAATTCCATGAGACTATGCTGTTGAAAATACCAATGATGTACTGAAAATGGGTATGAATTTGAAAAAAAATGTATTACTGCTTATTGTAACAGCAATCAACTCCATCACAGAAAACATCAAAGAAACTATTGTGCCCCAGAAAAAAAAAAAAAAAGTTTGTTATCTTTAAACATTGCTTTTTTGAATAAATATTGCTAGAATTTATCAATGTACTTTTTATATGGGATCTTCTTTTGGGATCTGCTGTTGGTATAGGTCTTTGTTTTTTAATGATATTCACAGTATTGACATACACAGGCAACTCATGAAACTGTCACATTTGTGGTGTTGCATGATAGGAAAATGCAGATTTGATGATGTGTACTATGCTTTGCAAGAATCTTTAAAATTCTATTCTGTATTAATTTTATTGGAATATTGTTGCTTAATTCTTACAAGTTTTTGCATGGATTATCAATTTTTAAAAAATCATATAAGGAAATTAGTGAAAGAAAATATCGATATTCTGAGCTTGAAATTTTGTGCTGGCATTGTCTTCCTTTTGAGGTACTCAAGGATCCACTCCCTTGGATCTTAAGGGAATTCACCTCAGTGAGGTTCTCCACAGGGATATGAGGCAGTGACTCTTTGGATCTCTGAACAATTTAGTATTTGAGTAGGATTAAAGGGACAGAAACAAACTCATGGTTGTAACCAAGAGTCTTTTCAGGGCTGGGACTCAACGTGAGGAGTTTTTGAAAGAATTATGAGCTCTTTCCTTGTATTTTATGACCAATAAGAGTAACTGTAGAGATGAAAACTAAAATGCAGTCAATCTTACATCATTAATTTCAATACTAATGAACTTTCTTTCTCCAGTTTCCTATGCTACTTACTAGTAGAAAAGATGAGGACTTTTTTCCCCAAACCTTGCTCATTTCAAATTTGGGATATAAACTGATTATCACAATGAGTAAAATTATCTTGGGTGTGAACTCATACAAAGTGGGGCTTTTATAATTTTGAGGAAGCTGTTTTGGTAGGGCAGTGGGAGTTCTTCAACAGTATCGTACTTAACACGGCCTGTTCAGCAAAGAGGTGAGATAATAAAAATCTGTCACAGTTTTGTCTGGGAAGATGCAGTTGATATAGAGGCAGAAGAAAGAAAAAGGAGCATAACTGATTAGTGTTCCATTTTCTCTTGCTTTGTGCCCCCCACCTGCAGTATCCAAATTTAGAAAAGAAAGAAAGTTTTTGAGTGTTTCAGGTTTTATCTGACTAGTCATAATCCCTGTAATGCAAGAGTGAAATGTATTTTTTCTTTTTACTTTTCTCTCTCTTATTCCTTCAAAATAATTTACTATATTCTGTGGAGTTATGTGGTCCAATTTCCTGTACAAAGTATGCTTTTTCATTTCTGATGCCAAGTAGTTTATGACATTACTGGGGTTAGTACTGCATTTTCATTAACTTTTCCAGCTCAGCAGTGAAGGAATTTTGTATGGTGAGGAAGGAGGGACATCTGTAATCAAAGGAGCAAGGGGGATTTTTTTTTTTTTTTCCAGTAGATATTACTGCACACAAGAAATCTCTGAAAGATCATTAAGTGGCCAGCATGGCAATCTGGGTCTTTGACCCTAAATATAGGAATGACCTTAGTACTATTGTATGTTAAGTAAAAGTGACTATTCCCATCTAAATCTGAGACAACAGTATCCCAGCCTTCCTCAAGTGCAGTCTGTTAACATTTTCACAATCTGAAATTGGCCAAGAATGACAGTAACACCAGAAGATTCTAAGGGTTTTGGCACACTTTCAAACTCAGCTGCTATTTCCCTTTCTCCTCCATTGTTGGCCAGCTTTTTTAAGTTGTAAATTTGGTACTGGACATATTGAGGTATTGCTTGAATACTGCGTAGGCTGAATCTGCTGCTGCGTCCCATGGAGAGAGCAAAGCTCTGCTAGGCCATTAGTAGTTGTTATTCTGGATGGTAGTGTAGGATAATTTTGAAGGTGATCTGAGGGACAACACTGAAGAAGAATCACCAAGATTTAACTGGTTTCTCTTTGCCTGCAGCTGTGCTGGCAAACTCTGAATTTGAACTTCATCTCTGGGTATCTTGTAGTAGATTAATAGGCTTTAGACCATTTGCAGGGACTGTGGACCAGAGGTCTCTTAAGGAGGAGGGGGACATAACATGTGAGAAGATATCTTCCTCTAGAAGCACGTAGAAGGCAACAGGAGTGGTAAACCAGGCACAAGTGTGGATTATGAACACGTGAAAGAGACCTACAAAGAAGCTGCCCACCAGTAGTAAGGAGAGGGTGGTAACTCAAAGCAGCTGAGTGCAGGCTTCCTCTGGAAGCAGGTTGTCTAATCTGCCCCACTCTGATATCAATATTAGACATGCTGCCCTACAAGTGAGAGGAGAGTGTAGTGTTTGGGCTCTGACCTCATGCTGATTCTGCTTTGTGCTTTGATTAATACCACGATTCCTGGAACAAGAAGGTATATTTTCTAAATCTGTAGATGACAAGAGGCTAGGAAATATTGTGGGTGTGCTGGGACTAGATTTCCAGCTGTTTTTAAAGAAAAGAAATTGCTTGAAAGAAGTACAGGGCAGTTCAACAAAGATGATTGCAGGGTACTGCACTTTAGTCATGAATAGCTAACTATACAAACACAAGTAAAGGGCAGTTCTTTAGAAAAGGGCCATAGTGGATCAGAAGCTTGAACAAGATTAAGGAATGAAGTACCGTTTTGATTTATGAACAGAAGAATTATCCAGCTAGTTATCTAAATAATCTGTCAACATACATAGTGTTTTTGAGTGGGATATGATGTGCTGGTTTTGGGAGACAAATACTAAGGAACAAAGGTTTAAGGAAGCACTGTAACAGTTTGCCAAGGGAGATCGTAGTATTCTTGACAGTGGATGTGAGCATAGCCAATCCTTCTTTAAGGGAGGAGAACGGAAAACGTCACCTTGCAAGGTCCTTTCCAGTCTAACACTTTCAAATGCAGATAGTGTCATCCTAAGAAAGATGTTTTCTCTGAACTCGGAACCTGTTCTCATTAGATCCTTTCCCACAGTTCTCTTTTCCTTCCTTCTTCTTTTCATAATGTTAAAAAAAAAAATCATATTTTCCTAATGTTATGTTTGTGATGAAGTTGTTTTAAAGACTCCATTCTCACTGGAGGTGCTAAGTGTTTGGGTGCATGATGGAGACAGTTTTGCAAGTTCCACACATAATGTTGTAAAAGCTCGTAAAGGAAGATGAAAGTAGCACTTCATGATATTGAAAGGTCTTCGGTTTAACTGTGATATTAATGGCCTTACTTTGCTTTTGTAGGGGATATCCTGACATACAGAACAATGTGACACAGTTAGGAAGAATAAGATTAGGAGCCTTCCAGATGGTGGAGGATCTGCTTTGTGCTATGGGGGTGTAATTGTGTTCTCTTCTGTTGTGGAGAAACAATCAAACCTGTTTCCTTAAGTGAAAATGGATTTTAAGATGAGCAAAGAATAAATTTACAGAGTTTTAGATAATTTTTCCCTAATGACTTCTTTCAACAATTTTTTCAGAAAGTCAAAATGATTTTTTTAATTATTTTTTTTAAGAGGAAGATTCATCAGTAAAAAAGGCTATTGGCTCTCAGAGATGAGGAATACATACACCTGGAATTCAGATTGCTCTTCAGGGTAATCATGGTGTTCAAGGGCCTTTATCCAATGATGAAAGACTAGACTGAGGTAAAGGACCTCACAATCTAAAAAGGAGATCTTCTTTAAGGTCAGAACACTATATATGCATAACAAGGGACGCTGGTCCCTAACCCTGTGACCTTAAAAGTATGCATGTAAGTAGGTGAAGTATCGAGTCTTTTGTATGAGTGGTAATGGTAATCTGGCATCTTTTTAAGGACTGACATGGAAAAAGTACTTCAGCAAAAGTTAATTTTAGTTGCTGTAATAATATCTTCCTTGGAACACTTAATTTACATGACTGATAAAAGCATTTCAAAACCAATTCTAGATGTGCAACAAGATTTGCATTCCTGCCAGATTGTCTGCCTGCCTGTTCTTTTTTGAGCCAAATGCTTCCACACTTATTGTCATGCTACCTTTTTTGTTTGGAAATGCTTCTGTGCACACACTCAAAAACATACATTGTTCTATGCTTTCAAATCCCTGCCTTAAACTCTCCTTTTCTGTGATACAAAATTAGTAGGGAAAAGATAATCTGACAGGAGCCAGAACTGAGGTTGTCTTGGCTACCAGTATTTTCCATTGCAATAGTCAGAATCCATCCTTGTGAATTGTCTTACGCTTTGTGTATGCCTATAGGCAAGGACATTTTTCTATCTTTTGTAAGGACCTAGCTCATGACTTCTTCATGACTAAGTAATGGTTCAAAGCTGTAAGTATTGTAATTAGTTGCGTTTTTCCTGGAGAAAAGTGTATCCAGAGAGTAAGGAAAAGAACGGACTTTTTCCAAATCTTTATAGATATCTTTAGGCTCCTATTTCATTGTTAACTCTGATTGGTAATCAGCAATCGCTTCCCAGCACCTTTCATATCTAAATTTGTAGTTCAAGCCTCAGCATTGTACTGTTGCTTTCGTAATAATATTGCTTTAATCACAAAGGGGCTCACTCTGCTTTACGTCTCTCGTGGCTTAACCCTAGCCGGCAAGTAATCACCACCCAGCTGCTTGCTCACTGCCCCTGAGTGCGAAGGGGAAGATAATTGGAAGGGTAAAGTGAGAAAACTCGTGAATTCAGATGAAGACAGTTTAATAGGTAAAGCAAAAGCTGTGCATGCAAGCAAAACAAAATTAGGAACTCATTCACTACCTCCCATCGGCAGGCGGATGTTCAGCCATCTCCAGGAAAGCAGGGATCCATCACGCATAGCAGTTGCTTCGGAAGATAAACGCCATCACTCCAAAAGTCCCCCTTCCTTCTTCTTCCCCACAGCTTTATATGCATTCCATACGGCGTGGAATATCTCTTTGGTCAGTTGGGGTTAGCTGTCCCAGCTGTGTCCCCTCCCAGCTTCTTGTGGACCCCCAGCCTACTCGCTGGTGGGGTGGGGTGAGGAGCAGAAAAGGCCTTGACTCTGTGCAAGCATTGCTCAGCATGGACAAAAATGTCCCTGTATTATCCACACTATTTTCAGCACAAATCCAAAACATGGCCCCCTAGTAGCTACAATGAAGAAAAGTAATTCTATCTCAGCCAAAACCAGCACAGCCTCATGAACTATTATTTAGTTTATCCTAATAATTTTGTTTCTAACTTTTTCTCCCTCCTGGCCACTGTATTTTGAGTTGCTGCCTCTTCTGTTGCTGCTGCTTTCTCTCTTGCCTCTACTATAATGAAGAAAGTAATTGTCTAGAGACTTTCTATACAATGCTGTTGTACTAGACAGCTCTTTGTTCTCATTTATTTTGAAAAGACCTTTATTTTTAAATAAGTTGCTGATTCACTGCAATTGTTGGAGCCTGTTCAATTCAGGCTCAAAACAGTTACAAAAGGAAATCTATAAATAGGATGTAACTGTCATAAACCAATTGGCCAGCAGAAAAATGTTATACTTTATGTGGTTCATCAAAATTAGTTTCTCTTGGGAATTAGATCTGCTTTTATTTGGACATCAAGAGTGCCTCATTATTGTATAGCATTTTTATAATGAAGCTGAAAGACCTGCCTGTTGCCACCTTAATTACAAGATTTACCTAAAAACATATAGCATGTTTGCTCATATTACTAATAAAAAGAAGATGCTGTTTCTAGAGAGAAGTGAAAGAGGCTTTTTACAAGACGTTTATTCAATGACTGGTTAACTTATTATGCAAAATTAGTTTTGATGTCCTGTATGAATGCTGGACTCAAATTCTGGACTGTTGCTTTGAAAGTATGTTGTACATCGTCCCGCACATCTGTAAGTAATTCATGCTTTGTAAAAGTACTTGATAGTCAGAAAAAGTTTCCTATTCTGCAGTTGGCTTTTTGAAAGATCGAAATCCACTTCCCATTCTTACAGACTAGTATGAATCAAACTTTGAATTTGAACTATGTAAATTTGAGCTGCTTCTCTGTTATGTGTGCTACGATTCAGCACAAAATGGAGCTTGATCATAAGAAAACTCATTAGGAAGATCTGCGCTCCAAGGCAGTGTACTTTTTGTTTCCATTTGTTTAGATTTGCATGGAAGCACTTTGTATTAACCTAATTTCCAAGTAAGGTTAAAAACCTACACCTGTGTCCCTGAAGCTGATAGGAATCAACTGGATACTCTTTGAGATATGCTGGGAGCATGCTAACGTGCAGCCAACAGAGTGCTGATATTAACACCAAAGGCTATGGAGCAAAAGCCAGAAATGCTGTAGAGACTTGAGCCTTCTGCTAGCTAATGAAGAAATACTAGAGAAACGGATGAATTTAAAACATAGAAATAGCCTGAAATATATTAATTAAAACCATAGACTAAGATATTTACAGAATGATTAAAAAATATGGCAAAAGCGACCTAAGCAGGTTATGTTCTCCTCTGCCACATGTATTTCAGTCATTCTTGGGAAGCATTTAATCTCCAGCTGTGGGAACAGCAGAACTTCCTTAAGCAGTCTACTCTAGCACCTGGCTGTACTCTGAGAAGTTTCTTATTACCTTGCACACATATCACTGTCACTGTAAAGTAGGTGTTACTTGTACTACTTTCCATCTTCCTTGTAGTAGGAAGACAAAACAGGTTTTTCCTTTCCTTTTGTATTTACTGTTTACTTTTTTGAGGCTTATTATCATGTAGCAGTGCTGGATATTATTTCCTCTGGACTAAACCACTTCTTTATTTTGTTAATTTCACTTGACAGTGGTTCTGTTTCACAATTCCTTCCTCTTAGGTATGTATCTCTCTCAGTTGTCATTGTGACCCTAGGGAGACTTTACAACAGTAGAGCTTAGTGTGTGTTTTAAAAGCCGTGTTCCTGTTTTCTGTTTTATTTAGGGCTGTACTAGAGTGTAGAAGCACTGCATGGATTAGACTCAGTTATGCACTTTGTTTTTTTAAAAGACGGATTAATTTTTTGAAATTAAGGGCATAGAAAGTGAAAAGACGCAACTATACTTGGATAACTTCCTCTCGCTTAAAAATTGAAACTGCAGCCCAGGATCTGAGATAATGTAAAGCTGCACCTGAACAGTTTAACTGCCTATCAAATCCTAAAAGCCTCAGTTGTTCTAAGCATCAGAGAAAACTGGCAGAAATTACTTAAACTCATTTACAAAGACTTCAAAACATTTATATTTAATAACCATTATTTGCCTCTGGAAATGTGGATGAGAACTTCTCAAGATCGGCACATCAAATTTGCTGGAACTCTGAAAGGAAATTGCTTGTTAAGACATTTTCAGAGAATATTTAAATTGCTAAGCATAACAGGGAAAATAGTTTCATTCTGTGTGTTAGAGGCACACCAAAAACATGCTGGTAGAAAAGTGTAATGAGCTGCGAGTTAGAATTGTACGAAGATGTTGGTCGTTGGTTGATAGGTACAATGTTGTGTCTTTTAATGGCGTTGGAGGTCACAGTGCAGTTCCCCTGTGGACTTCAATGAGTGCAGCTTTCATGGGAACAGTGTTAAATGCAGATCTTGAATTTCAGCTCACCTTCTTATTGTATTCAGGGGCAAATTCTAATCATCATCCTCTTCGTAAGAAACCGCATCAAAAAATAGTTTTGTCTTTGTTTCTTGTGATTGCTTGCCCTCCTGCTGCAATGATAACATGAGATGTAACATGTAATCATCAGGAGAAGGTAGGTAGTTTCATGAAAAAATAGTTATGGCTTCTCAGTCAGTCAGTCTGTAGTGGTATCTGGGAGAGGAAAAGTTGCTCTCTGCATGACTGAATTTCTGCCACCTACTGGGAGAAGGAAATTTAGTTTTAGTGAAGAGTGATATCCTGGTAGGCCTGGCTGTGGAAGTCCTTTGCTTGTTCACAGAACAGTCAGCATACTGGTTTGAGTGAGCATTCAGTGAGATCTTGGAGCAGTATCACTACAAAACTAAAATGTTCAGTCATCAGCTGCCCACAGAATTTTTCCTTCTAGTTTGTTTGGAATACAGGCTGGTGATACTGTTGATTTTCCTTCTGTGTGGTTAAAAGTCTTTCCTTTTACCTTTTTTAACCTATGATAAATATTTAATTCTCATGTTACTTTTTCACTTCATTTTTTAGAAATACATGAACTTTGAAAGCCCCTTTATAATTGCCATGTTACTTTGCTCCCGACTTAATGTTTGCAAGCCAATATTTTAATTAAATTCAGTATTTAACATTCATTGTTATTAGCATTTTCCTTTTTTTCTTCCTTTTTTTGTATACATTGTAATCTGTTAGGATTTCTTCAACTTTTTTGACTGGATAGGGTTGTATTCTTTAATATGGATACAGATATTTTAGTCAGACAGTGATGACTATGTGATGTGTCCCCTGCACTTAAAAGGCAACAAATCACTTTTGTACAGCAAAGTTTTTTTTGTTTTTTTCAACTGTAGCTGACCAAACCATCTGCTCTAAGAAGCACATTAACAGTCGCATATCAAATTGCTTCTACAGTCTGCATCAGAATGCATTAATAAAACATAATAACTGCATCAAATTACTGGAACTAGCTATGATAATGCAATCAAATAGTTGCTTTTAAGAGTCTCTTAACCATGCTTCAGGTTTAGAGGCCTGTATACTGAGTGTCCATTCCAGATACTTTAGACACCACCTGAATTCAGTTGTGCACTTGTCTTTCAGATGCCAGAAAGCCTTCCTCTTCCAGCCACTGGAAGGCACTTTTGTCCTGTTCTAACCCTCCTGGTACTGGTTCTCCAGGGCACCATGGATCCACCACTGTTTGCATGAGTTCTGTTGTCCTGTGGTTGAAGTCCTGAGAGCACTTTTGAAAATGTGCCACAAAGCTGAAGAATACCTTGTTATTATCTGGCTACTTTGGGAATGCACTTCATTTCAGCCAATGTGATTAAATTTTAGTGTTTTTTGAGAGCCTTTGGAATAGACAGTATATCTAGAAATGTTCTGTTAAACTTTTCAGAAATAATGAAAGTATAAACCACATTTATTGTGTTTAGTATTGATTTTAAAATGGAACATCTCTTCTGTCTGTTCAGCTGATGTATTGTGGTCGCTGTTTGGGAGTCTTGCCTTTCTGTACTTGCGTGCTCCGAAGTGTCAGAGATTACCCATTCTCAGTGGGGCTTTTTCAGCTTTTAACTTCTTTGAGGCCTTCTAGATGTTCTGGCTAGTAGCTTTTTCTCTGAAGCAAATTTATCTTTATGATCTTGGAAGCAGTCTGGCCATTCACCATAATTATTGCACTTTCTCGGAAGTGTGAAATTCCCTTTATTTGACCAAGTCTCATTTCCTGTGCTTTTATGTTCACTCATTTATTACTTTTCCAGCAAGGTGTACAACCCACCTCCTGCACCTCACTGCTTGTGGATGTGGCTAGATGAGATACCTCACCGGTTTACAGGGTTGCTGCCCCCAAAAGCTTACCTTTGACTGTCACAGTGAGCTGATTCAGGGAAATGAATTAGAAAGAGATTGACCCTACTCTGTCTGCATTCAAGGTGAGCAGTGTTCTGGCAGGTTAGCTGAGGAAAATTGCTTGCCATGGTTAGCATCGCTGGTAAAGCAGGATGCTGCCTGGGTGTAAAGAGCGGAAAGGGGAAAATCTGGTTCGCTAAAGTGACAGGTATACCTGGTGTCTGTTTCTGTGTTACAACTTAAGCCAAATGCTTAGCTTGCTTGTTGCAGTGTGTCTCTTAAGACCAATTTCATATTTTGTTCTAACAGTCACATTAAAATCTAAGAGAGACAAGTATGTGTAGTGTGTTACCTGTTCTGAAGGTGAAACTCAGCACATGGTGGTTTTAGGGATGGCAATAAGGAAGATTGTTTTTTTAAAGAGAGCATACTGCCATACTCTTCCATGTATGTTTTACGGAGGCAAATTATTTCATTCCTGATTATCTGTAAATGTGAAAATAATTGATGAATATTTACAAAGAATTTCCAAGTTGGTAAAACTTTTTGTTAATTTTGCACTGTACAGGCAACATTTTACCCAGAGTGAACACTGCTTTTAACTTTCTGTTACTGAGGGAGTGGTAATATGTGTGTAGGTGTTAGACATCTTCTGCAGTGAAGCACGATGTTACAGTAGTAACTTATATCCTCCCTAGAATTATAATCAGTGCCATTATCAGTGTAAAAAACCTGAAATTTATGTAGCTATATTGTACATCATGGATGTCAGGGTTGAAATTATGCCTGTCCTGGGCTTTGTAAGCAGTCATTTAAACTTGAGACAAATTAAGTTTAATGTACTCATTTCAAAACATCACTGCTTCATTCTATTGAGTAGGTGGAATATTATCCACTGGACTCATATTTCTATTTACAGTGGTTTATCCTTTCCCTCACTAATCAATACATCACACAGGCAAATTTAGTGTACAATGGACTACTGATTCTCGCATTTAAAAATATGAAGGGGGGTGGGGAGAGATGCTGAGGGAGTGTCAACATTAGATGAGTACTGTTGGTTGTTTTGTTAAAAAGCTGGCCTTCCCAATCTCTGCAGCTCTCTGCCACCTTTTATGGCTCAAAGGAGTATTTGAAGAAGGTGATCATCCTTCTCCAGCAGAATCGTGAAGAGAGGGTACCCTTGAGTTCTCCTCCGTGTTTAGAGCCACCATTTAATGCAAGAGGAGGAATGTCTTCCTTCCTGATAGGACACTTACAGAAGTCAGCAGCTTGTCCCAAGTTGTGCTCCCTTCTCAGCAGGGAGAACTCTTCCCTCTTTCCTCTTTCCTCTGAGAAGGGTTTCCTGCACCCGAAGAATGTACAAAAATTAGTTTCTGATGACTGCACTACAACACCTAAAAATGCCATTTTCATCAGACTCAGCCAGCTCAATCCAACTTTCCTCATAGCCCACCTTAAGGCTACATATAATTACTTGGTTTTTTTAAGCATAAAAAAGCATGTCTCTGTGGGGGTGGTGGGGCAGGGCCTGGTAGCCAGGACCATCCCACTGCCCCACCACAGAGCAGAGCAGCTCCAGCCCCGAGCAGTGGGCACTTCCATGGGGATGGGAACCAGTTGCCCTTAGCCCCAGTAGCCAAATCCTGCCAGCAGGTGATAGTCTCAAAGCCCTTATGCTAGTTTCCTTATCGCTTCTGAAAGGAAATAGAAATATGTATCTAAAATGCACAAGAAATTTTGAGTCTCACCAAAGTATTTTAGACCACGGATAACAAAGGTAGCGCTGCCTCTGAACTCTCATATTCATGTTTTGACAGATGATGAATCATTTGAATAAGAAGAGAGTCATGAAATGCTAATATCTTCAAATTTTGCTGTTCTGTTTTACAAGCTGATATGTCAGCGAGCCAGTGATTGCTGCATCACATTTCTAAACAGGAGATATGATGGCATGGAATGTTACTAACAAGATCCCAAGGTACAAGAGAAAACTTGAATATACGATCAACATTACGATACCTCTGTTTGTGTGTGTATGTGTGTTTGCTTGTCATAGGTGATGGTCACCCACACAGTGGTGTCTAACCTGGCTACCTTATTCCTTCAGAAGCTGTGATATTCAAGTGACTTTATAAAGGTAGACAAAACTGTCTCAGAATTTGTCGATTCTTCTGTATTTTTAACCAAGTTAACCTGTTAGCATTCAGCTCAGGTAGCATTTTTCCAGTGCCTGTTTTCCCATGTGAAATCTCGGTGTTTTGAAAGGAGAAAGTTTGGTCTCCAACTCTTTCCTTAGTGAGGCCACATACCTAGTGGCTATTGATTTTCACAGCACCTTTGGGAACGTAATGTCTTTGAAATTTCTATTCTTCTGTCCCCAGAGTGAGCAATTATTGATGGCATGGACTGGTATATACAGCTATGATGGACACGATCAGAAGTCCTTTCTTTGCTTTGGGAGCTCAGCTAACAACTGGAATATAGAGTTGTAGTTTAAGACATTTTGTGATTATCAGAGTCTGATAGTAACTTTTTAAAAGATAATCCAGCATTAATTGATGCCTAAATTATGTACACACATAGAGTAGGAACACAAGAACATTGTAATGATGAGATTTTTTTTTTCCTCATAAGGATACTACTATTTAGATAATATTTATAATGGCAATGTTTATATGACTATCAGGAAGTAAACTGTATCATGCAGCAGTACAAAACAAAGACCCTCACAAAGCTTTTACAAGCTGTGCTGTATAATCCTAGGGACTGGTGCTGAGGTCTGTTACTTGAATACACCAAGGAACACAGCTTCAAGGATTAGGAGTCTCATAAGATATTTTGACATATGTGAAACCGTTACCTGACAAGGATAAATTAGAGAAGGGACTGACAACATGTGAATGTCACTTGTTGCCTAGTTCATCATACTAATTAGAAGTCTGATTATATATCAATCAATGTTACGACCTTATAATGAGAATAATAATTCAGAAACACTTTAAAATTATTTTTTTTGTTCTGTAGGAGAACCCTTTCTTGGAGTTCTTCTAAAACCTGCATGAGAGAAATGAAACTATGATCTTTTAAGGAAATTTTCATTGATTGGCCGGTGCCTTATCTTGCAGCTTCATTTCTCAGAGATTTCTTGCAATCTGGTTGCTGTTGGTGTAAAACTCTTTGTAGGTATTTAGCTTGATTTCTAATTAGCATGATTAGTTTTAATTGAATTTACTCATTTTCACCTCAGCATAATCACTTCTATGAATTTAATCCAGTATTTTAGTAGTTCTTATCTCCCTGACTTAAGTTGACACCAATTTCTACTAAATCTACTTGCAAATTTACCATTGTTGTTTTTAATCCTGAGCTGAGAAGATGCAGGCGCTGCATCATTTCATTTTTCTGGCAGTGTTATGAAAACGTACATGTATGTACTACTTAATAAGTATAGCTTTCATTTTTTCCTCGTCTAAGTGAATTCTAGATCAGGAAATCCTTAAATTTATAGTTATGATATAAAAGGCATATAAAAACTGTGTGCTTTCTCTCTTTATCTCTGTTTCTTACTTCACCCACCTCTACAATATATGGGATGAAAATAAATACTGGGGAAAAACAGGAATCTGAAATTTGAATAGAGTTCAGGTAATTTGACATTTACTATCTTGACTTTCAGTTGTGATCCTTATAGGCATACATTTTCCAGTTACCATGTCATCTTGTGCTGCTGTATGTACAACCTGGCATCAAAAAGAGCATTAACAGAACAGTTGTACTGTATTACAGCTATAGTATTTGATCAATGAGGTATTTCCTGTAAGATCTGTGATACTCCAGTCATTTCTCTCAGTTGGCTTCTGGCTATGCTGATATCTGTTACTATTCATTCATACTGCTCATACAAACTTTGTGTTGTTTCTCACTGGATAAACTTTTGTTAGCAATAATACTAAATAGTGGGGGATTTTTCGCCATCTGTCCCTTTGTGATAGTTTAGTAAAGAATATTATTCATTCCAGGTTTGCACAATATCCTAGTGTGCAATTTGTATCTTCATACAAAGCAAGAAATTTATAGAGGCTGTAAAAGCATGTGAAGACTCTGCAAATGTAAAACTAGGAGACGACACAACGAGTTGCCAATTTATGTTCCTATATCTCAATGCTTTTCTGATAACTTTCACTTTTGCATGAAGTTCAGATAACTAGGAAGTATTAGGGACAATTTAAATATATGGCTTCCCAGAATGTAGTTGTGTAATTTGCATTCAAAGGAAAAGGAGAGCTGCATCCTGCAAAACTGAATTGATTTACTGAAGTACTGTTAAACGAGAAATTTTTTATCATAGCTTACACAGGATATTTTTTCAGATTGGTGGAGCATCAGCTGAGCTGAAGGAGATGAGCACATGAAGTTACCGTTGATGTCGATATTAAACCAAAGTTTGAAAGGTTAAGCCTGCGACCATATGGCATTCAAAACTGAGCCAGTAATGTAAGAATTAAGGAAACACAATTTTACAGTCTGTCATTACCTATTGACATTGAAATCAGTAGGACTGCAATAAGAAAAAACTATATATCTGTAGCAGCTGATAGGATTAGATAGTACATTTCAAAGCATCATGTGGTTGTGTTGTAATGACGTGCGGAATCAAACTTCACAACTCAGAGAGTTATAAAGCAGGTATGTTTATTGCGGCGCCAGGTGCAAGGGGGATCGCTCCTCCTAACTTGCACACCGAGTCACGAAGCATGCACCTGTTTATTACAAAGCTTATCTAAGTAGGCTATTGTAATTATTTCTAGGAATTCATTATCATACTCCACCCCCCTTTAGCACTTGCGCAGTGTCGTCTGGTGGTCGTCTGTGGGGG
>Ga0065711_1031857_pt1 | contig 28567 bp, 11 predicted proteins | sample Hoacrofraction12_FD_59098 | JGI IMG/M metagenome (GOLD analysis project Ga0065711, IMG submission 59098) | Hoatzin crop microbial communities from Cojedes, Venezuela - Epithelial fraction 12 v2 (version 2) | ecosystem: Host-associated > Birds > Digestive system > Esophagus > Crop | place... | reverse complement strand
TGTGCAGCCTGCTGTAGGTGACCCTGCTTCGGCAGGGGGGTTGGACTAGATGACCCACAGAGGTCCCTTCCAACCCCTACTATTCTGTGATATTCTGTGATATTCTGTGTGTGTTCCTTTCTGGGTTTACTGTTACAGCTAATCACTGTAGTTCTTCATTTACATACTTTGTGTTTACTCTGTATTTCTAAAGCAGAATGCTGATATATTGATAATATAGATTTGCTCACAGATTTCTTGAACACACATATTCTTTGTTAAATTATGGCTTCAGTTCAACACCTACGTTACACAGGTTTGTGTTGCTTCTTTTTAACCCACAGGGAATAATCCTATTTCATACAGAAGAATCAAGAGTATGACCAATAGAATCGTATAATGGTTTGGGTCAGAAGGGACCTTTGAAGATCGTCTAATCCAACCCCGTCATGGGCATGAACATCTTTCACTCATGATCATGTCGCTCAAAGCAGCATCCAACCTGACCTTGAACACTGAATATCTTGTTTACGTGTCAGTAATAACTGCATGTTATGTGAGCTTGTCAATATTGAGCAATTCTTTTTAGATTTAAAATGCAAGGTATTTTGTAAATATTTCTATAGTGGAGGGAAGGAAACTCTCAATATTAAATAATTTAAAAAAGTTTACTTCTCAAAGTGGTTCCATAAGGAAATTTCTTGTGTGTGTACAGACAATTGACTTTCTCTTGCAACTAGCATCATTTTCCCCAGTTTCTGATTATTTGCCAAACAATAAGTATTTGGGCAGAAGTTAATCGTTTCTGTTCAACCATTTGACACATTCTTCATTTCTTTCAGAGCATGTGAGCTTTTCACCCAGCCACAGTGAAAATTAAGACTGATGAAATCATTAGATGTGTTGTAAACATTCAGTTTATCCATATAGAGCTTGGCAACACCTTAAAGGTCTTCTGTCGGGTTCATCCAATATTTAATTATTTGTTATTGATACTGAATAACAGTATGATCATTGTCATTTGTCATTACACTCTATTGCAGGCACAGATTTTTCATTGTATGGCTGGCAGTTCAAAGAAGGTTTCATTTAAGTGAACAGGAGCGATAATAACATCTCATGAAAGTCTGTAGTTTCCTTGTGAAGTAAAATCACTATTTTCTTATGATCCATGAAGAATAGCAACAAATACTGTAACCAATGGGCATACACTGTACTTTCCTATACTCAGTTTTAACTTGCTTTTCTTGAAAATTTTGGCTCCTAACCAAACAAACCAAGTTACGCTTAGAGGGTTAAAATTGTCGCTTCTTGCTGCTGAAGTATTTCTAAATGAAAGCTCACAAGACACAAGATACCTAAGTTAAAAAGAATGTAGAAATAACGTATGCAAAAGTACCTTCAGTATGGAGAATGCTAAGTAGGCAAACGTTTTTCTTAGTGGCTAATGTATGTGCCTTTCCTCTCATATACACCTTTCCTCACACATAGATGGCTGATTTAGTTATACATGCCATTTAAGCCATATACTCTACTTTAAAACTTATCTCTATGTTAAATGGAAGCAAAGAGGCACAAAGCACTGGGGATTTGAGATCCTTACTTTCAGTCCATGCCAGTATTCACCTTTGTATCTCTGATCCTCTTCCCCACAAAAAAAAAGAAGATGAGGTATAGATCTCCTTTCTGTAGTTGCTTCCTTGTGTCATTTCCATCTTTTCCTCTAAATTGAAAAATACCGTTTGAAGAAAGGTGCTTTCTCTACAGATGTGGCTTGTTCATTTTCAGGAAAGAAACATGTATAAAGCCATTCAGTTAGACTATTAATAGAAAACAATTAAGCTGCCTTCTGGGTCAATTTCTGTACTTTTTGACTTTCTACACAAATGTACTTGCTTTTCTTTTCAGCTGGGGCTTCTAATGCCTGGACCCCGAGCAGCTTTTCATCACAACTCTAAAACTGTGTGACAGCAGTGGAAATGACCTTGATAATGCTCATTTACTTGGTCACAAAGGTGTTGTGAGGCTTAAAAAATTAATACTTACAAACTACTTCAAAATATTTAGTTTAAATGATGAGGTGTCAGCTCTCAAAGTCTGGGATATGTCTTGAAATCTTAGCGAATATTACCTAATCCATAGACCATTGCCTATGTATTATATGAGACTACTTCAAACAATGAGGTGTTTTTATCTGCTTATAGAAATCCTATTAAATGCAAAATAGTAATAACAGGTCTAGCTGGATGTAGATGGTTGGAGAATTTTGTACACGAGGGACTCTGAAACATGTACTCAGCAGCAGCAAGACTTAAATGAGCTACTTTTGTTCCCTCAGAATGACTCATAACCTCATCTGAAACACATTTGCCACAGGGATCTGGAGTTGCTTATTACTGGGAGAGCTCAGTGTGAAAAGATTAAATCACCTTGTGCCACAGTAGCCCTTTCATACAGGTTAAAACTGCTGTGACTCACGGTAGGAAGCAGGGTGTATTAGCCTGAGCAGAACTATGTTAATGTACTTCTTCTGCCATACTCAGAGTGACAGGAAGATGTTAGGTAATAAGCAGAGTTGCACATCCTTCTTTCTCCCCTCACTGAAATTCTTCTGGCTCTTTAGGCACGATTCCTAGCTGCTGCCTGGGATCTACCATTTTTCTTGACTGTATGTCAGTGGCAGATGACGCCGTTTCTCTTTGCTGTATGTCAGTAGCCGCTGACAGCACTCAGGCTTCTTTGTTCTCATTTTGATGATGTCCTTCTTTCCATACTCTTCTGCAATGCTGATGAAACAGTTATCAGGAGTGAGGCTGGTTATCTTAACACTATGCATTGTAGGCACCTATGTAGACATCAGTGTAGAGAGGATTCACCTCACTTAGTTTCAGCTGTGTGCATCTGAAATCATTAATTCCCCTTACAATCAGTGCAGAGAAGGGTATGGTTATAATTCTGATAATGAATGTATTATCAGGCCTTCACTTAATGATGAGATAACCCACTTTTTAGAAGTAGTCCTAGAAGGAAATGAGAGGAAATCTAGACAATTAGATCTAGGGGTTGGACTAGATGACCTTCAAAGGTCCATTCCAACCCGAACTGTTCCCTGATTTTATGACTCCATCAACTTTTAGTCATACGCCTCCCACCCTAAATCATAAGAATGATTGTGTGGCTCTGTGAAGTGTTGTCTATTACCCAAGGAGATCAGCCATGTCTTATGTATATCTAACTCAGTATTCCCATTTATACATTATCATGAAACTTGCCATCCTGAAACTGAAAACATTGGTAAAGGAAACACTGGCTGATGACAGGGAGTGGGAACATCTAGTGTATTCATGTTTGTGCTGAAAGACCGATGTTCTCATGGTGAAGCTGGGCTCTTTTTTTCAATATTATCCCCTCACATCCAAGACTCCATTACTTCAAGAGAAAAAAATAAGTGATTTCAATTTTAGGAACTTTTCCAAATAGATATTTTTCCAAATGCGTAACAGCATTTAGCTGCTATAGTCTCTTTTGGCAGTATTTGACACTTGGGCTTTTCCATAACTCAATTCACAGCAGGGCTTGCGGATAGAGTCGTAGTCTGGTCTGACTCATTTGCCTCTATCTGGAGTAAGCTACATCCGTCTAATACAATTTAAGCTTTAGCACATCTCAAAGAGCTTTTGTAAGTCTTCTGTATTTTTAATACTTAAATGCTACCCTTAGGACGGAGATCTCATCAGTGTGCTGTCATTTACTTGGACAGGTAAATGACAGCGAAGTCTATTTTACACTTCCTTTTGATCCTCACACTGCAGTCTCTTATCGTAGGTAATGACCTCTATTATATATAATTTTGGATGCCACATATCTTAATGAAGTTAAAATGGTTTGCATCTCTACATTAGCTATGGTGTATTAGCATTTCCAATGTCTTCCCATGATTGTCGTCCGCATTCTTCTGGCAGATGAAGTTGATTTTTTTCATACTCTGCTCGTATGACCTGTAGTCTTGTCACATGCAGCTTTAAAGTCTCATACTGATTTTAAGGCACTTAATAAATTACAAAGTCCAACACCTGAAATATCTCTTAACATTTCTTGCTGACCTTCCATTTTCCTGTATTTCCAGCCATTTAGGCAGAGCTGTAGCTGATGGTTCTATGTTACAGTGGCAGTCCTTTTAAAAAGCTCTCTTTTTTACCTTATCTGGGTGGCAGAAAAAGCAGCTTTAAAGGGATTTCAGTCACGTTTTGAGTGACAATAGCAGCCAAAACTCAGGTATATTATTTCTGATTTGATGCCTTTTTTCTTGTTTCTTACTGTAACTCTGAGTATCCTGTTTCTCAGAGCTACTCCAAATGTCTCAACATCCTGCAATGGAGACCTTAGAAATAGAACTCATCCCACCTAATAGTAGATGTGCAGGTGTAACTTTATGTTTATACTAATTCAATATGATTTTTTTTTCATGCTAGTGATAATTACTGCTTGGTGTTGGAAAATTTTTCACATGTCTTCAGAATAAGGAGGTACAAAATTTCAGTTGGTCACCCTAGCATAAGTATTGTTCTGAAAAACGAGGCATATGGTAATTCAAAAGAAAGCACAATGTCTGTGTGCAACCAGAACACATAGTTGTGTGGTAGCCTTGTTAAAAGCCCCACCATCTATTACATCCCCAGGGTGCTGGTAGATGGGACTCCCAACACTGGGAAGCCTGAGACATGTCTGAGTTTGCACAGGCACAGAAATTTAACAGCCTGATAAAATTAAACTGAAGTTTTTAAAGCATTTTCAGAAATAAATGGATTGTACCAACCACTCCTGGAATTGTGAAATTGTATACAGATGCAGTCATCCTGCCCATAGTCCTCTGCTAGCTCTGTTTCTTCATGAGAATTTTCTTTCTGTAATACAGGAGAGATTTCATATACTACAGATTATGTTTTTCTTTCCCATTTTTTCAATTATGATAGAAAACATTGCAATGAGAAAAGACAATGTCTCTTCCACAGGTGTTTACTTCTAGGTATTACTTAATCTGAGATGTGTCATTTATGAATCAGAAAAAATTACTTCTGTTTGTCACCTCAAGTGTTCTGTCCAGCTATCCGTATTTTTCACTGGTTGTGATCACTCTAAAATAGAATACATCTATTAATACACTCTTTCTTTTATAATACCTCTGTGTAGTCAGACAGTGTCATCATATTGAAAGCTAAGAAAAGGAAAGAGGGAAAGTAAAGTTTCCTGAAACACATGGAAAACTTTTTCATTTTCAGAAAGAAAGTAGGTAATAGAGATTTACATTTCATTTCAGGGCAATGGTGTTTAGAGTCTTAAGGGACCTCTGAAAATCTTACTTCTAGTGACCCGAGAAGATATGCAGGAAGTGTACGTGGAGAACTGAAATCAGAACTCCCTTCTTTAGGTAGTTTAAACTTAAAAGAGGATTTTTGGCTGAATATATAATGTTGAAGTCTGACATTATCTCTTGGTTTCCTCATTTTTATGTATCACTCATTTGCTGGGTCACATTGCCTTCCACTTCTACGTGGAAGTGAAAGACTAATTTACACATTTTTTCCTTTTAAAGCTATTGATAGCAATCTGCACCCAATTGCTAATAAAATCTCTACCTTATGTCTCAGAGGAGTGCAGTGACCAATCAACACTTGTATTATGCAGACTAGTTAATTAAAAGAGTAATTTCTCAATAACAAATTTCAAACTCCTTTTGCTTACTTTTTTTGCCTTTGTTGCTTAAATATGCAAATGCAAATCTACCTTGAATAACCACATTTGTCCATCATTCAAAGCTCACAACGACATTAGTGACCTCAACTTCTACAATAAATACCCTACAGGCAGTTTGAGAAGTGGCACTTTACACAGTAAATTCACATTATTAATTGTCATCCTCACTGAAAAGCCATTGTTTTTCCTTGCAAAATCAAGCTTTAGTAGTCTGGACAATAAAAACTACATAAGACATTTCAGCCCCACTACTGAGAGCATTTTTAAACCAAGTCATCTACTGACATAGTTTACATATCCTCCTCTGTGAGGGGTAGTATGTGATTTTTCCTGTCCTGCAGGAGAAAGTGTGAATGAAATAATTCAGATCCCATTCCGAATTACCTGTTGCACATCTGATTTGAGGTTAAGTAGTACACAAAGGAGCATAGTGTCTGTGTAGTATTTTGGATGTTAACTAAATTAAAAATAGGAACAGTTTCATGGTGCAGGTTCCTACTGTTAGGAATATCTGTTCTTTCTATCTGAGCCATATGCTTGCCAGTATTGCTGTAAGGGCAGGCAGGAGAAGGTGTAGCCTTAGAGGTGAACATTTTCAATTTCCGCAGGACATTCCAGGGTGCAAAATCCAGGCAGGTTCCATGTAATGTATATCAAGCTAGAGAAAGAGAAGAATGAATGGCTTTTTGTTGCTGCAGCACTCTTCATTTTTTCTCCAACGTGGTATGTTGCCAGCTGCCACGAACTGCATCTTCAGCTTCCTCAGTGTAAGCCCATCAGCTATGTGCAAGATGAGTTTGTACTATGCGAGACAGCATATCAGGGCATTCTGCAGAGATTTCTAATATGCAGAGTGCAACATGCAGTGTTTTCTTTCCCTTTTTCTCCTTTTTTTTATTTTTATTATTTTTCCTGTCAGGACACTTTACCATGCAGTCATGCTTTAGCCCCAGCCAGCAACTAAGCACCAGACAGCCACTTGCTCACCCTCTCCCAGTGGGATGGGGAAGAGAATCAGAAGGGTAAAAGTAAGGAAACTTGTGGGCTGAGATAAAGACAGTTTAATAGGGAAAGCAACAGCCGCTTGCACAAGCAAAGCAAAAGAAGGAATTCATTCCCTACTTCCCATCAGCAGGCAGGTGTTCAGCCATCTCCAGGAATGCAGGACTCCATCATGCGTAACGGTTACTTGGGAATACAAGCACCACCACTCCAAGCATCGCCCCTTCTTCTTCCACTGGCTTTGTATGCTAAGCATGATGTCATATGGTATGGAATATCCCTTTGGTCAGTTGGGGTCAGCTGACCCAGCTGTATCCTCTGCCAACTTCTTGTGCACCCCCAGCCTACTCACTGGTGGGATGGTGTGAGAAGCAGGAAAATGCTTTGACTCTGTGTAAGCACTGCTCAGTAATAATGAAAACATACTTGTATTATCAACACTCTTTTCAGTATAAATCCAAAACATAACCTCATACTAGCTACTATGAAGAAAATTAACTCTACCTCAGCCAAAACCAGCACACATAGAAATTACAGAAAAGATCCTAGAGGCACTGTTTGTACTGAGAAATAGTATATTTCCCATCTTAAGACTATCACATCTTCTTGATGTTTCATTACTTTTGTTCACACTATCCACTATGAAAAAGGAGAAAGATGAACACTGCTTATTATTCCCAGCCAAGAGTTAGTTAGAAGAAGTGAATTGGGGAACAAAGCAGTGTTTGGCTTGTTCCTGTAGAATCTGAAGATTTGTGCATGTACCATTTGATTTCCAGTAAAGACTGTTCTAGTGTTTGCTTTTCGGTACAACACAACAACCTTCCCTTTGTGATCCTGTTTCATGTTACTAATTAACACAGTAACTGCCATGAAAAGGCCAGTAGACATTGATCTGTTGATCTCCCAAAGTGATTAGTAACACGAAATTTGCTAATAGGATTTGCCTGGAACATCACTGAGAAGCAGAAAGGCCAGCTCCACCTGTGTAATAATTTAATGTGGAAGGTCTATCACATCCAAAGTGTGACTGTTTAGTTCTCAAGGTGAATAATACTGATATTGCAACTTTACACATATGGTGCTTATAGCTATTCTTGCAGTGAACGAAGATTGTCCTTCATTACCCCAGCACAAGCTGGTAATACTAATTTCTTCCATATGAAAAATTAAATGAAAATAGATCAACTGCTCTCAATGGGGTTATGAAGTCTTGCTAATTTTATTATGAAAATCTAGTGATTAGGTAAACTGGATTTCAAGAAAAGAAAGAGAACTTGTTAAAACATCCGCTCCATTATTAGTATTTCTATTTGTCATTTCAGTGGAAATGTGAAAAAGAGACCATGTGTATTTGATTCCATGTGTGTGTAAGAGAGAGAGAGAGAAAGAAAGAGAAGAAGGATTTGACTGAAGGAGGATTTACTGGACAGACAGTGAGGAGGTTTGTCTTTTTGCACAGATTCTTTTCTTAGATAATTTTCCATGATGAAAGAAGCTAAAGGAAACATAACTGCCTTGTACAGCTTTTCTACTTGTTTCTTGTAATAGCATTTAGATTGTGATTGACTCTGTTGGTAAGGTGGTTGTAGGATGGAATGTGATAAAGAAATAATATTTTCTCAACATTTCATATGCTGTCAAGAAATTCCTTCTTAAATTCTACTATACTTAGACAACTGTATTTTTTAACTGAAAGCATTGAAATGGTTCTCCACCAAACATAATACTGAAACTGTACAATTTACATAATAATAGCCTGATTTGCATATTTAATAGTTTCATTTAATCTGCTGCAAACAAAATGTTCTAATCTGGTTTCAGGATAATCTCTAGCTTTCTATTGTTCTGCAATTAGTGCACACACATATGCACATGCAGACACGCATACTGGCCTTCGTCTGCATTTCATAGCATGTGTTTGCTTTTTTCTCAACACAAATTTCTCAGTTCCAAGAAAGAGATATTTTGTGGGAAGTCCCAAGAAAGAAAAAGAAAATACTGAAATTTTCCATTTTTTTTTTATTCTTCCACATTTTTTTGCTGTTGTTGATGATTTGTAGGTCTGTTCTGGGATATTCATACTGCTTTTTATGGTGGTTGAGCTAACAGTTACTAGTACAAACATGAAAGTTAGCAATTGCTGGTTTTGAAGACACTGTTTGAGTGATGATTAGCCATCTCTACATTTAATGAGCTATAAAACAACCACCTTTCATAAATAATTTATTTGAAAAATTTTGAGCTTTTTTCTATGTATTATTTTTAGTATTAAAAATTGTACTAAAATTTCTAACATTTTTGGGTAAACTCTCACTCAACTTATGAATTCCTTGTAAAATGTTGAAATGTCACTGTGTGTAATACTAATCTAAACATTGGGACGGAATCAGGAAGTAAAGACCATTAGTCTATTAACATTTCTATGTGTTATATCTCTATTACTGTGGCCATCAGATAGGGGAAGAGATATTAGAAGCATAGAATCGTAGAATCATTTAGGTGGAAAAGCCCCTTAACATCATGGAGTCAAACCATTAATTCAGTAGTAGCAGGCAATAGCTATGGTATAATAAGAAAGTACAGATGGAAAGTCTCACGCTGACACAAAGGGAGGGCAAGAGATATAAACGACCATTCCCACGAAGCACTATAACAGTAACTCCTAATGGGAAATGTTTCAATTTTGGAATATCTCTATTTAAAAATAGAGTGCTTTTTGTTGGAAGAGTTGTAGAAAGGTTGTATTATGTTTCAAAATAGAAAGTAGTCACAGAAGTTGATTTTAGTCATAAATGCATGGATTTTGAAAGTAAACTCCCCATTTGCCTTCACAGAAGGCTAGGCTTATTATCTTGGCACAGCACTTTGCTAGTACAGCAGCACTCCTTTCTGCTCTGTGTTCATCTTAGCCATCTTTGCAGTACTGTTCTGTGTTGTGACATTTGGTATCCTAGCCTGCTTTGTGCAATGTGAAAAAGTAGGAAGAATTCAACTTAGAATAAGGTCAGCATATCAAGGGAGGAGCTCCATAGCCACCACCACCACTGAATGGAACCTGTGTTTGTGGTCAGGCATATCTCCCCCCTCACCCAGGACGGCACTCTAAATTGCTTGCTGAATGCAAGAGGGCTGAGCAATACTTACGCTTTCCCGGGAAGAAGGTATCTCTATGCTTTAGTGTCTAAAAATACATTTGTGTTGTCTTTAGTAGGCAGATGTGAGCAGATTTAATTACCTCATGAGAAGTGTTGTGATAACTGTAGCTACAAATCCTGTAGGGAGAAGCTGGTTTGCATACAGCAATTTTGGAGCATGTGTGGATCAGGATCAGCACTGAAAAATTTTCATTGCTAAATGAACTCAGCCCCCACTCCATCTGTATTAATTCTCCATTTGCAAAAATGTTCTAGTCTCATGGAAAAATTGTGAATGTAAAGGCATCTTTATAGAGTAGTTAATCAAATATAAAGAACATAACTTAATGGTTAAGTCCAATTGTCCCACTTAACACTGAAGGATTCCTAAGACACCTGGAACAGAAACATACCCCCCACAGAAATAATCCTGCTAGGGAAGAACTGGCCCAGTAAGGGAAGGGCAGAACCTTGGAAACAAAAAGAAAGACACAAATTTCATTGTTTGAATGACCTCATTCCCTTTGGAGAGCTAGATACTAATCAAGAGGAACTGAAATATGAAAAAAAAAATTAAGAAGGAAATGTTATTTAAAGCCCTTAAGGAACAAGGTGCAAAGTAATAGATTTCATTGGAAATATGTAAATGTATTCTGAGTATTGTAGAAAAAAAAACCCCACACTTCTTTTGAAAAGAAAATTTTTCCTGTATATATTCATCATAAGAGTACAGTGACTAAATTAATGCCATGACAAGGACTTCAGGTGTCAGGATTCCCTGCAAAGGAAATTATTTTAGCCTTACCCAGAAATCAGAGGTTATGAAAGGAGACCATGCAAGCTTGGTGATTAAAAGACAATTCACATAAAACTCTTTCTGAACCCTAATGCACATTTTCTAATGAAATGACAAAGTTATCTTTCCTTTAAAACGTTTTTCTGACAAAGTTCCATATTTGAGGTTAATGACATGTTAATGATCTGCTACCAAATTGGCAGAACTGTTAAATAGTAACATTCAAATGAAAGAGACCCTCTGTACATAGTTACATCCTCCCCATGCCAAGCACCGCTGTAGTCAGTGGAAGCCTTGCCTCCGACTTCAGAGAATGCTAGAAAAATCAAGAGAAATTTTGCTTTCAGTGTAATTAGAAGATGATGGTAGGTATGTAGGGTAGAGTGTTCAAATATAGCAGGGAAACACCCCAGGAATTTCAATCTGCCACTTAGATGGCAAGTAGCATGTATTTTTACTTACATTTTTGGAATACCTTCATGTTGAGAGTACAGAGAAGAAAGTTCTAAACTTCAGGGAAATTAATCATGCGTTCATTTGAATACCTTTCCTGCAAGGAAGTGCCCTAATTCCTCTAAGGAAACAAGGTAATAAAGCATGATTTTAATGGTCCTTATAAGTTTTCATTCCTACCAGCTAATAACACTGTTATTGGTACCTATCCTGGGCTCAGCTAGGGTGAATTTTCACAAGAAGTCAGGAGGGGACAGAGCCGGGAAGCTGACCCAAACTGGCCAAAAAAAAGGGATATTCGATACCATGTGATGTCATGCTCAGTTCTGAGTGGGACAGCTGTCCAGGGGAATGTTAATAGCTGCTTGGGAGTGCACTGGTAATTGGGTGGTGAGAGGGTTGCTCTGTGTATTCCCTTGTTCTTATCAGTATTATAGTTGTTACTGTTCACTTCCTTTGCTGTTCTGTTAAACTCTCCTTATATCAACCCATGAGTTTTGCCTTTTTCTTCTGATTCTTCTCCCCACCCCAGTGATAGAGCGACCCTGTGGTCTTTTGTTGCTGACTGGGGCTAAACCACAACAGTACCAACGACTGTAACTGCTGCTGCCTGATTTCATGAACATAATTGTGAAACGGAGGGCAGCCTTATGGGACATCACCATAATCTTTTTTCCACCCAGTACAACAAAATAAGTAATTAACATTTTTAGGAAACTCTTGTTTCTTGATCCGTAGAAGAGTTTCAGAGAAACAAGTGCTTTTAACATTAGTTACAGCACAATGTGACTTTTTGTAAATATGCTAGGAATAGCTAGTGTACAAAAGATTTTGCCAGCTAGTTTGAGACTGTTTCTCCAAGGACCATGAGAAACATAGATTTGAACTTAGTGACTCATAGTGCAGAAGCATGGAGAAAACTGGAAAGAAGGGGAAAAAATTTTTGCACGTGACCTCTGAAAGATTACTCCCCATGTTATAAATGCTATTCTGCTGTTCTGTCATACACACTGTTAAAGAAAGTATTAATCCTAAAACACCATTTTGGCGTGAGTGTCAGGCAGTATTTTTCTTTGCTCTGTTCTTATCTAGTAAGTCTGGGTATCCTAAATGTCAAATCTTACTGAATCCAGTAGGTATTTATATGCGAATATCCAGATCACTGGAATAATTTCCTTCTTCCTTGCCTGACAAAGACATTTGGATAGTGGAAATATGTAATCTGAAACTGTTTTCATGGCATTTTTATGTAATACTCTCTAAAATCCTGCAAAAGACCCACTTCCACCTGTGGCTCAGTTTCCCCATTCTCAATGTATGTCATACTATAGCAGCTGTCTTAATTATGCTATTGCCTCTGCTTACAAACATTGTTTCATGTATCCCCAGACCATTGTGATTTCCATGCTACTCCTACCATCCTTTGGTTATATATATCTAGTGGCTTTAAACAAAATATCAGCCTCTTACTTCTCCACTTCCTCTGCAAAAAGAGCAGAAAAAAATATAATGAAAACCTTATGATACAATTGCTACCTTGGACAGAATGAGGTCTGTTTGATATGTTAATATGCCCTGTATTTCCAAGGTTATTTTCAAATCTAGCCCATTCTTGCTTTTTTTGAAAATATTCTATGTGTCAGTCTTCCCTTACATATCTAGGTTCTGCCAATTTGTTAGAGTTGCTTTATCTGCAGGTTGTCTGTTATGTCAGCCTACATAATAACCTACATAATACTATTTTATGCATAGTAATACAGTAATGCATTTTAAAAATATACTGGCTATATAATAAAATATTTTTTTAGTCAAAATAGCTTTCAACTGGTACTGAAAATGGAAAATGCCAAAGTTTTTGTTAGATTTCTGTTCAAGATGTGATGTGTGCATATAAGTCAGTTTCTTAAATCTCTTGGTCAGAAGTCAGTTTCTCTTGTCTTTTATGAGTGAATATATATGGGAATTGTAATCAGGCAGAGTGAAATTGCAGCACTGTAAAGTTATAGCCCGAGCATCCCTTCAGTTCCTGCCTAATCCCCACAACCAGAAAGGCTGTACAGGTTCCTGGGGACTTGATCACAGGCATGCCTTTTTGCAGGAAGCTTCAAATCATTAGAAGAATAACAGCCTTCTGCTGGCTAGCTTGCAGACATAATGTGCGTGAGGGTTGCAACTACACTGAAGATTTCAATGTAGAACACTGCAAGAATTAGTCTAAATGAGAAAAACAGTCTCCATTTTTGTAAATTTTGAAAAATACAAGCAAATATAAGCACATATATTGCATTTCTCTTTGCATTCCTAGTGCAGGGAACAGTAAAATTGTGTATTTAGAAAATGCAGTGTTACTGTAGATACATGGTATTTAGCTAATTGTAGATGCCTTGTGAGGCGGTGTAATTTCCCAAATCAATATCCAATTGTATATTTTTGCTCATACTAATAACAAGTTCAAGAAAGATGGAATATTTTTTCAGTAAAAAGTGAAGTGGGAGAATGAGTTGAATATAGTTTTTTTTTTTTCCAGTAGGTAGCTTACTTTCAATCCCAGCTGGAAGGAACAATGAAATCATGCAATTCCAAATGCTCTTTTGCTGGGTTTTATATTTCTTTTTCTGTCTATCCTTAGCTGTATGTCTGGTAATGCAAATTCAATTATTACTTCCTATATTAGCATCATTAAAAGGAGGATGTTCAGTGATTAAAAATATTTGAAGCAGACAGTAGATGAGGGCTGAAAAGTAATTGGACTAGGTTATTGATTAATGCAGACTTTTTTATTACTGTGGAAAGTAGCTTTTGTTTTTGATCATCCACAGACAAAAGCTTTCATCTTATTCCTTCTCTCGCTATTTTTCTTACTGCTTCTGTATTTTTGATGTTTTACTGTGGTAAAAACCACAACGTTTTTCATTTCTTTAATATGTGTATTCATGAGGCAAAGAATGTGTTAATATTTGCAACTATTAATGATCTGTAAGGAATATAATAGACACTGTAACTTGTTCTTAACACTTCTGAGGGAAAATTATTAAGGGTATTGAGATTTTATGAGAAAATATGCTGCAGTATGGTGTGATTATGCTTTAGGGTTTTATTTGTAAAGGTTTCAATTGATATACTTTGTTTTGCATACATTTCTTATAAAATCTTATGGAATCTGGAATGCACAGATAAAGCTGCAGCTACTCTTGGGAAGAAAAACCTGGACAACGACTTAGCAATCAAACCTACCGTTAGTCATAGATCTTTTAAAACTTTCATTACTCTAACCCCCTAAATGCCATAAACCCAATGTCGTTTAAATTATGATGATTTCTGAACAGTTTGAGAACCTCTAGCTTTGGCAAAGGTAATGTAAATTACTTTGGCTTAGTTTCCGTCGACATTCGTAAGCATAATTTTTATACACACTTTTATCACTTAATCATTTTCAATTAGTAAGTATTTGAGAAACAAATAGGATTAAAATGAAAACTTACATTCAATATACAATATGTCATATTATTTTTCACTGCACAGTAGTGAAGATTCACGTGCTTATAGTTACGGCAGATGGGGATCCGGTATGGGCAAACCATAAGATTTTTTTGGAAAACAAGAACAATAATGGAAAAAATATCATAAAAACTGGTAACACAATAAATTGGTATTATTTTCCATGAAAGTATCTCATAGTCCTTTTAAAAGGCCAAATGACTAGTCTTTATTTTGGTAGAGAGAGACACTGATTACTTAGTTTCTTCCTGTTTCCTGTGCAATCACATAAGCATTCTGACAATAACAATGAAATCTGCAGACAATGGCTGCAGAATTTGCTAGATAACGAGCTTATCAGTAGACATTCTGCAGGTGACGTCAAGGTCTACTTTAGCAGAGTTGCATGCAGTGATTCTGAACTTTGCCAAAAGTGACACTTTTAAAGAATAATATTTGCTCACCACAAAACTAGAGGGCCAGGACACCTGTGAGTGTTAGTGCCTTGTCAACTACAGTGTCAAATCTGTAGTCTGGTCTCTTAAAATGATGCCAGGCAGTGCATAGTTGTTAGCATGGGCCAAGGACCATTTCCAGCGAACAAACTGAATAGGACCACACTGGTTAAAATTAAAGGAAGTTCAACTTTACGGGGACAAGCTATGCTATGCCAGCTGTTTGCTGTGATGGAGAATGGTCCCTTGACTGTTTTACATACTAACATAGATGCAACTTTTGGGTCCAGCATCTAATAATTACTGTGAAATTATGTCACCTGGTAGAATTTCAGAGAAAAGAAACTGTCTTTTGACAGAGGTAATAAACCTAAATCCCAAATAGAGGAACTTCCAAAGCGCTTACCCTGATTTTGAATTTTCATTGTCTGCAGTGGACTAACCCATATGACCAAATTTCAAAAGTGTGGTGAACAGGAAATGTACACCAAAAAACTGCTGTACTGGCTAGCTCTTGTAGTTAAATTCTCAATGGCAATCTGATCTTCAAAAGAATGCCCGCAGAAGAGACATCTTAGGAAATTATCAGAAAAGTGCCAATTTTTCAAGCTCTTTGAATTTGTGAAGTAAGAAGACACTGGCTGCTTTGTGCTTATCGACACTGGATTTTGCCAGAAGACATGAGCTTACCCTGTCCTTCCCAAAAGCTTTCACTGAGAAACGTAAATAAAAACCACCTTAAAGAGCCAAATTTTTGTATCCACATCAAGCTAATACACATCGTTTTTCAGAAGGGCTTTAATAGTGCAGAATCAGTATATCACTAGCCATAGCTATGAAGTTTCCTGCTTAAAGCTGGCTCTGATTCAACTGTGCTGGTGTGCAGGCAGTTCTCTTGCATCTGTTTGCAAAATATAACCTGCTGACGTATCCATATAATAGCATTTACAACAGCAGCTGAAAGCAAAGCTTTGAATAGTTAAGGACATCATTCATGTTATGCTGTCTACAAATAAAAACATTATTCTTACCAAGTAAAAAGAAGCACAAACTTCATTATAAAAATATAAACGAAATCGACTTTTAATGAGTAAAGAAGGTCTTTTAATGCAAGTTGAACTCCACAGCTATTTGTTCCAAGATCATTTAAGAGAAGAGTTTATGAATCTGTCTGGGTTTTCTCCTGACTAAAATTTTGGGCATAGAATCAATACTCCAGCACTTTGAAGCATTGTTCTTTCTGGGAGCTTTTCCTTTTGATCTGAGTCTGTAACAGTGAATCCTGATGCTAAATGCAAAAATGTTGTCATTTCTAGGCTAATTAACAAATGTCAGGAATCTTAGTCAAACCTAGCTCAAAACATGATGAATGTTAGACTGTGCCTGTATGTGAAAGACCTTTAAAACTGCTTTGTTTTTGTCTGTGGGTTTAGGAAATTAGTGCGTTTTCCTAGCCTTGCCTTGCTTTGCCTTGACTTTCAAGCAGAGTTGAAAAATAAATCAGCACGGTAAAAACTTTTATTTTGGTTTTTTTTGCTTTTTCTTTTAACTTACAAGAAATAAATACTTTCTGTTTGTTAATAGAGATTAAAAACAAAAAAAGCAGGGAAAAAAATCAAAATAATTAATTACAAAACTTCCTGACCTGAAGGAACTCTGCTTTCTGATATTTCTATTGTAATGTTCCAGATCAAAATACAAGAATAATTTGGGTAAAATTTGGCAAGCCCCAAAGTACTGGTACTTAAAGTGCATAGATTCTAGCACAATCACTGATGGAGACACTATAAAACTTTGTTTTATAATTTATCTTAAAGGAGGATCTCAGTCATAAGATTACCTAAGTGGTCTAAGAAGTCTAGATGCTAGGCTGTCTTTTCCTGTAGTTTCTCATTTTCTGATCGCTAATGTCTCTCTTCTAATTAAAATTAAGTTTTCTGCCTGTATGCCCTTCTAAGCTTGAATTATAAGTATGCATCTTTTACACACTTACATTGTTACTAGATTCTTTAGTAAATGTCCCAATTTGGTGAAGAAAACTAATAGAAAATGTAAGGTGAATGTCTTCACCACTGTGGAAGATTTTAGTGGCTTTCAAAAAAACCTGTTAATTTTCTAGACTCTACAACAAACAAACAAGCAAGCAAGAACAAGAACTGTGAACTTTTGGTTCAATAAAGCTGCATACTGGCCATTGGGAATTTCAGTTTATTGAATAACTTTATGTAATACGTATGTGTCATCTTCAGCAGAGCTACAGAAGTATATCATCTCTCATTACGATTCCACTGCAACTCCTCCTCAGTTGAACATTGGAGCTTTTCAGGCTCTTGGACTGGATTGTTTGTGTTGTTAGACGGAGCTCAAAAACATTGGCTTGTGTTTGTTTGACAGACTATCACTTACAGTGCAATGGAAGAAGGCGTCTTTCTGTCAGCAAAATCCACCCACGGTTCTTCACTTTCATTACATTCTGCTGCATGCTGATTGTGGCCATAGTGTTGCCTTAACCAAGGGATGAACTGGAGGGATGAACAGGAAAAAAAGCTCGCTATTTGTCTGCTCACATATCTCTGTTTTGTTACTAGTGTGTTGCAAATCACCAATTGCCTGATGGCAATAAGTCAGGGACAGCAATTAATGCAGAAGAAGCCAGAGCTCTGAGAATACCTCTGCTGGCTTTGCCTGCTCAGCTTGTTCTGCAGTGTTCACAATGTGCAGCAAATCTGCGCTTGGAGTGTAGCACAAAGTAATTTTTTTTTCTCCCCTTCAATTATAAATGCTCAGTTACTGAATATTTAATGTTATGATTAACACTGTGATGATTCATGCCACATTTTTTATTTGTCCCTTTCATCCTGAGGGATCCCAAAATACTTGCCATATCTCTGGTTACACAAAGACTACAGCAAGGTTTTTCAATCCAACAAGGGGGGAAAAAATGACTGCTTTCACAGCATAGCATATCTCATTGTTATTAATGACAATAATCATTCCTGGCACTAGCTGTAAGTTCCACCCTTTTTATGAGGCTTTCAGAAAGCAATTTATAAGCAGGTATTGGAAGTCTTCACACACAGCAGTTTCACAATACACAGAAGCTTGTATCTACAGTGAAGGAAAGTGGAGGCACACACATTAACCGAGTTACCTAAGTCAGCAATGCAGTTATAACTGGAGATCTGAGGAGCTTTGAAAGAGTTCACATATTCTCACCTCAAAGTCCTATTTTGGCAGTTAGGACATATTTCTGAACTAAATGTCAAGATACGATTTGAAAGAATCTAAGAAAGAAAATCCAATTCCACCCTATTTGGATAATTAGATTTTCTAGAATCAAAAAGCTCTGCCTTGGTTCTGAGACACGGATACTAAAAAAAAATAAGGGAAATGAGGCATAATATGAAATTTTGAGAAATTCTGGAAAGATAACAGTTAATTTTCAGGCTTACAGAGTAGAGAATTGTTATGTTTGCAATAAAACAATTTAGTTGTTAGGGCAAATCTGACGCGTGTGGCACAGACCGGGGTCCTCACAGGAGGAAAACATCAACCCAGGAATAATGAGAATTTTAGTTGCCTGAGATGTGGACTTGGGAGAAGTTACCTGACACTCTGTGTGGAGGTGGAAATATCCATATGCCATATAACAGCCAATATCACATCACTTCCTGGTGACATAGAAAGTCTTAGTTTTAGCTTCTGTGTAGCCTGCAAAGATTCAAATCTGTCCCCTTCATCTCCCACCCCATCAGTTCCTTAACCCTTAGACTACAGACTACAGATTGCTTTTGGTGCCCTGGGGTGGGAATCACAGTGGAGAGACACATTTCATTCCCCGCCCACTCCCTGTCAGACCACCACAAAGACAAAAGAACACGTGAGTCTTGGGACTGGTGAGACAGGGACTTTGGGGAGCCTGAATGAATGAGGAAAAAGACATGCTGGGATCTGTCCCCTGGTTCTTCTCTTTCTGTGTGCTTTCCTGTCCAGCAACCTTTCTTCCTCCAAGTAATACCCTTCCTCTTTACAGTTTTCCTTGCAATCTTGTAATTCTTGTGTTCTTGGCTTCATAGTGGCCGAGTTTCTACCAGCCAGGTACGGAGAAGGGACTGCTGCCTCCAGGCAGGAAGTGTAACATCACGGATGCCAGCTCTTACTCTTGCTTCAGTTTGCATGTTAAACATCTATCACCTACTGCTTTGTCTCCTGCTCTAGGTCCTTAGGTTGGCTGTCACCATGTTGGGGTATCAAAATCTGTCTCTGCCAGAAGAAATCTTGTAATTTAGGGGAGCATATTTCCATATGTTATGGATAATCCATATCCATTTGTCTCTCCCTCTAGGTGAATATTTAAACTGTACCTCTTCACCTTCTCACCCTTTTTGATTATTGTTGCTGATCATGAAGTTTCAAATGCAACAAGCATTCTCTGTGAGAGCTGAATTTAACAAACAGGAATAGATGCATCTAGCAACCTACTATCTTATCTTCTGCCACACATCATAATAATTACAAGGGAGATATAAATATCACAAGACTTTAGTTATAAAATTGCTGTAGTTGTTTCTGCGGATAGACTTTTTTTCGCTCCACTGCGGAGTCTTTGTACAGTCCCATTCATTTATCCATCAATTCTGAAGACAAAAACTCCTGAAAGATCACTCATGTATTAGCTTAATTATAGAACTGAAGAGTCAGCCTGTCCTTCTCTCCTCTCAGGGTTTTGTGATTTTAAAATAAACATTGTGAATATTTTCATGCAACCTGTTTTTAGTATTTATCCTAATATTAGGAGCTACCAATCTTTCCATGTGGGTTGTGCCATATTTTATTCTAAGTACTAGACACAAAGAGCCTACTGCTCTGACAGCAGTAAAGATACTGTTAATTTCTTTAGTATCCTTTATATTCTGCAGACTGGGATCAGACACAGATCCTTTCTGAAACAGGAAGAAAATAAACAGCTTGTTAAATAGATTATCTTTATTTAATATTAATTAATGCTTTATTGTTCATAGCTTTGTAACTTAATTATATTTATTTATAGAAATTTCCCATTGCAAGGCAATTCAGCTACAGCATAGTTCCTACAAAAGAAGTATCTTTAAATATTTACATACTTAACATACAAAAGTTATATACAAAAGCCCCGGAGACAGTTTTTTATGTAACTGGCCATAACTAAAACACAGTCTTTACCTTCTGTTCCCTTCTTGTTAAGAAAAAAAAACGTTACCATAAACTACAAATTAGTCATTGAGACTGATCTGTATGGCCAAAAAATCAGATACGTGAATGAAGACTGAATGTAATAATTGTCAGTGCATTTATCTGGTTGTGCTGGGAATCTGAGAGATTTTCAGTAAGGTTGTATTTTGTGCAGCTTTCTGTGAAGAGACACCTGAGCCACCTATCTTTGTAAGAGACTACTAATCACCAAAGAACCCTACAACATCAAGAATCCTTCTCTATTAGTACTTGATCTCAGGACACATTAGAGAAATGGACATTTGAAAAATCCACGTTTGAGTAGAAAAGCCTTATAGTCCCTCACCTGTTAAATTGGTTTCTATCAAGCACAAACAGGCAACTATATTATATACGACATCAGTAAGACTGAGGCATCATGTGGGAATAGGGTAACCGTTTTTTTCTTGTGGTTTAAATGGAGTAGTAAGTAATTCATTATATTTCATGAACACGTTAACAAATTTTTAATGACTGCCCAAATCCTTTTTGTAATGACATGTTTCAATCAGTCGAGTATAAAAACCTATTACAACTAGATGTCATTCGCTTAGTGAAAGGTCACAGGTCATCCCTAGGGTACTGCCTGCCAGTATAAATGCATTAGTAGCTAGAAGTTATACTGCCACCCTGATACCCTGCCGTGAACTTTCTTATGAATTTTTAGTGGGTATACTACAGCCCTATTGTGAAAGGAGAAAAGTAAAAGATAATATGAAGATAAATCAGGGCTATATCAGACTTAAAACACCTATATACATTTGTGTTCTCAATTATGAAGAAATTCCTTTAATTGTGCAGTGAGACATTCTTCCGATCTGCTGCGCGGACTAATGCAAATTAGAGTGCAGCCAGCAGTGATCACTATTACACTGCAAATACACTTAATTTTCAAGAATGTAAAACTGGCTGGGCTCGATCGTCACATAAATCCTGCCTGTCACATAAATCCTGCCTTCTTAACAGTGGCTCTGTAAGACAAAAAGCAGAATGTGGACTTGGCTGATGCTTTATCCATCCTGCCTCTGGCACCTGAGCAGAAATGTTGCCTGACTGCTCTGGGACTGATGGGGGGAAGAGGATTTTGATTGTCCAGTCAAAAGTATTTCTATTAAAACCAGAAAAAAAATAGTTGGGTCTGATGTGTAGGAAGAACACCAAAAGGCATGTGGCTAGATGCTGCTTAGTGCTTTTCTTAAATTTTTTTTAATGGAGACTGGAATAGTTGACATCTCTGACTACACTTTCTTCTGTATCTGAGGGCTAGTGGGAAAAAAACCCGCCACACCTGTTAGTAAGCTTTTGCTGCTTATTTAACAACCATTTTCTTCTTTTGTGAAAAGAAATACTTTTAAAAATCAGAGTTTTTAATGTAAAAACACACACTTACATTTTTGAAAAGTCAACATTAGGATACACTGATGTTCTATGCAGGCTATAGTGTGGGAAATTAGTAAGTATTATTTTTCAAGTGTGATATTAATTTGTTTACGTACACCCACAAGAGCAGTCCACTGTAAGAGAGGGAGAGTGAAGTCTTTGCAGAGTCATTTGTAGACTGGTAAAGAAGCAACAGGTTCCTGGGGTAGAAGGAAAGAGTGAGGAGAGTATGCTTATAATAAGAAATGGAGAAGATGACCAAGGAGATCATAAATGAGCAGTACTTGTGCATATTGCAGGCCCATGTGTTTGCCTAATTACTTGCTGCAGTGTGCTGTCATAAAGCATGCACATATACTGTATCATGGATTGTTCTTTCTTGTGAGAAGTGGGTTTACTGCCTGTGTTGATTTTAATTACATAGGGAAAAGATGAGCCAATGCCCAGATCCAGTCTAGAAGAAGGCGCTCTCTGATCTAGTTCATAGTCTGAAAATCACAATAAAGTGCACAGTCCTTTGTGCAGGATCTTAGTGGGCCTTGGGAGTTTGCCATCTTGAGGTTAAGCCTTTAAACTGTTTTTATATGGAGACCCTCCAAGAGCTTAGAGCCAAACAGAGGAGCTGGTGATGGTCTGTATTGTCTGGCCAGAAGTATAAAATCCCTGTATGCAGCACAGATTACAAATGCAGATTGGTGTGTATTTGTCATTGATACTCCTATCTGATAGTGGTCCGTGCCAAGACTGAAAAATTATTCTTCTTGCAGCCAGTCTCAGCCTCCACAAAGTGATCTGCTAATCCTAGGAGCCTGCCTTATACCACTGTAGCAGTTATTCCTGTGTACATAATCACAGACTCCGAGGAAAGTTGTTTTACAGATATATGGACAGCCTTTCAGCTCCACACAGAGTTCTGTTGAGATGACATGTATGTAGACTCTTTCTGCTAATGCCTCTGATGCCTTCTATTTGCAGACATACAACTAGTGATTTATCAATCACTTTTCACATTAAGGTTTTGGTCAGCCAACACTGTAGTTTTTAGTCTGTAAATGATGGTTCACTTGCAGGAAGTATGGTGTGGCTTGAGAAAAAGTGCCAGTCTCATAAGTAGTGGAATGAGAACATGCTGTTGTTGAAGACCCAAGATGGTTATTGGTACAGAGAAATGGATGTTATCCTCCTTAAATGAAATTTCTATGTGTTTGTATAATTTTATTAGAGAAAACTGAAGAGGTTGACCTTTGTTCTCTGAAAGATGTTTATGCACACAACTTACATGAGCCAGGGCAAAGGTCTACAGCATTGCTGTACCTGGCTCACACTGTTTGCCTTGTGGAAATCCAACCATGCTTCCAAGCATGGCTTCCAAGAGCAATACAGACATAGTGTAGCAGTATAAACTGGTTTCAACTTTAGCTTTGTGCAGTTATGTGGTTTATTGTTAAAATGGGCTTAGATGTATCTTTTGAGTGTGTGACGAATCTGCTATACATGTGTGGTAACGTGTTGTAGGTGACTCTACTTGAGTGTGGGTGGTTAGATCAGATGCGCTCCAGAGGTCCCTTCCAACCTCAACAATTCTGAGATTGTGAGATTAATATATATTAACAACAAGTCATTATTCTGTATAGAATGAACTATCTATGAGCCTAGAACAAAAAAATAACATGCAGGAGTACAGAGAGGGGATGGTGGTAGAGGACTTGACAGTTGATAGCCAAGGCCCAGAGCCTTTAAAAAAGCTTGCTAGTGGTCAGTTAATAGTGTTTAAAGGCATGTGACCTTGGGAATTGGGTAAAAATAGTTTATGCAAAACCAAAGAGAGCAAATCAGAGAAGGCTGGCTTGTACAGCTGGGTCAGGATCACCAGAATCAAAAGAGATGGTCTGGGCCAGCCCATGGAGTGATTCTTGTAATCTGGGTTATAAAACCTACAATTACTGTAATTCAGAGCAGAGTGGGTACTCACTGCTGAAACTGGTTGCTAAGTTTGTGTATGCAAGTGTTGCTGTTATTACCTATATATGTACTATGTTGCTTCTGCTGTTTTGAGTAAATTATTAGGTAAGGGTATAGCACTAAATGTACATGCATAAATGTGTATGTGTATGTGCTATTCTTTTGAATTATTAGTGAGTAAAAAAAAAAAAATAATTGGTAATTGAAAAGCATTATATGTATTGTGATTTCCTTTCTCTCCTCCCTCTCCACTTCTGCCCAATGAGTATTTTTGGCAACAATAAGAAGTGAATACATAAAACATGCAAGGAAAATAAAAAAAGAAACAAAGCAAAGCTACTAAGTGGAATTCCTGTAAGACCTTTCTCTGAGAGAAAATTTGGCAGAAATCAAAGATGTTTTTAGTTTTGTGCTTGTGGGAAAATACCACAGTTTTCTTTTATGCTGTTTTCCAAGCCCTCCAGTTTTGGTTGGGCCCATGGAAATAGCCCTGACAGATGTTCCTACTGAAGTTGTAATAAATCCTTAAAAAACATGACTAAAACAGCAGCAACACCATTCTGTGTCCTTTGATGTGTTTGTTAGACACCTCCACAGAAATTTTAATCAGGTACAACTTCTACCACCAAACCAGTAAGCTGTGAAAGAAACTTTCATTCTTTTCCAGAATGAGAAGCAATTATCCACAGCTCTCAGCATTTCACAAAGCATAATGAGGGTATGATATTAACCAGTCAACTGGACTAATCTGAATGACCATCAGTACTCCAAGCAAAAGAGGCCCTATCATAGTTACAGTTATTACATTGCTGCAGTTACAAGGTTACTTATAAAGCTGAACTCAATCTATCAGCATATCAGAGACTGAAACGCCAGATCTTCAAACTGGAAGCCTGAATATACCGTTTACAAATGGTGACATGAGGAAGAGGCCTATATGAAAGTGTAGAGGGTATAGGATCTCCTTGACATAATTCTTTGTATTCTGAACCAGTCATTCATCTGAATGATGTATGGGAAGTTCCTCTGCTTTTTCATCTTTCTGGAAGTTTTCTTCAGCTTGCAACTTCCAACAGATATTTCTTGTATTGTAGGTTCTCATTTAAATGAACTCACTGAAAAAAATATTTATTTCATTACCATGTACATATATAGTTTTTGGTTTGGCTAACAAGAAAATGAAAGGATTAGCATAAATGTTGATACTGTATTACAGGATCTGGAGCCATTAGCAATCAGGGAACACAACAGGTTATTTCACAACTAGAGATGATGGTGAGATTTTTTTTCTTTCAAAAGATGCTAGAAAGTATGCTTTTAATGTAAGAAGAAGCTTCAACTGTGCTTTATAACAAGGCCATAAATGTACAAGTCTACTGCATGCTACAATATGCATGTGGAGGTTAGACGTAAGATGGACCAGGACTATAAATGGAATAGATTTTCTGCTTGAAACTGGGAGTTGAAGTGAGGGAGAACCCGGAGCTGGACTTTGGCTCAAATGAGCTCAATAAATGGTCTATCATGGTCGGTAACAAAAAGTCCATATGAAAAAGCAAGGCAACCAGAGGAAGACAATTTGTTGTGATCCAAATAAGGAACTGCAAGAAGCACTAGACAGAAATATAGTAGTGAGAGTAAAATGCTGGTGTGAAATGCTCTTCTCATTGTCTGGAGTGAACTGACATTTCTGATTGCTATAGCCGTGGAAGATGCGGAATCCACACTTCAGGTATAACAGTATCAAAGTTCTTGGCTAGAAAGAGCTATTTTGCTTTCACTTCAGCAAAAACAGGATGAAAACAAACCTGAAAGAACAGTTCTGAGTCAAGATATGACAGGATAAAAATGAATATATGACCTAGCAAAGGAAAGTATTTCTTTGTTAGGAGTCTTCTTACACAAGCAGATGTTTGCCTTCACCAGGGAAGTAAATCTATCAGCTAAATAAGGCAAATGGAAACCCGATGCAGACTTGACCTGATTTTGACTTTGCAACTAGGCCTAGAGGTTGGCTGGCTTTGGGAACTGCTATTGGATGAGCTTCCTTGTCTTCCTTCCAGAAATCATTGATTTTATTCTCAATCAAGTTGTTAGAAACACTAACATAGGCACCAGAAAGTAATAGAGAATGAATGCCTAGCCAATAAATCTAGTCTCTGGCGGATATTCAGGTGTAGGAACACAGGAATATTTCTATACAATATTGCAGGCGGATGTGAAGGTATTCTAGCTGTACTCCAAGCAATTGGTTGCAAACCAACTCCAACCCCAAAGATATATTGCAGCAGTTAAGTGACATGCTATCCAAAGTGCTAAGTCCACTTGGCTCATGAACAATGTGCTTAGCTTATTGTGCCACTTTGATGAGAAGGGTACCTCAGTCTCTTCTATGACAGTTCGCTAATACAAGACAAAGAAACCAGAGGGTATTCTGAATGTAAGACCTACTTTGTCTCCTGAAATAATTCAGAATTTCTTTAAAAAACTGACTTCTCTGTCCAGTGTTCACCTTTTCTAACTCTGTTTTAAAACTATGTGTCTCTCTGACTCTCCTGTTTTTTCATAATTCCGGCTCTTTCTTCTGCTCTAACAACTTCCACTCCTGTTCCTCTCTTGTTCTGCTGCCTCTGGGCTTAGCAGTTCCTTCTCTCACTTTAGGACATAACCTCTAGCTCAGATTTCTTTCACAGAATACACAAGATGAACACCCATCAGTCAAGCACCAAGAGGAAAAAAATTGAGGAATTTGTGTAGTTGTTGAAGTCTTTGTATACTTGGTACAAATACATGCAGTATAAATGTTGTATACATTGTATATACTTATATTTAATTTCATATAGTTAAAGAAATTTTTATGTATTCATATGTATTTAAATGTAAATATATTTTTACTGGTTTTTTTGCATGGCGATGGGTATTTTTGGTGTTGTTGATGGCCTATCTTCCACTAACAGATAGGTCAGGAGTCTCAAACGATGTCTGAGTAGGGAACTTTTTAAGACTGCAGTAGTAATACAAACATGAAAAATATTCTTTGGCTTTCTTTGATGTTTTATTTGAGCACAATAATTCCAATTTTCATATCTACACAGGTCTACAACATTCTAAAACCTTATTCCTACCACTAAAAATTGTTTAAAAACGTGTTTTTAGTTACCCTGTAACACGAGAAAAAAGAATCCTTTGTCCTCACTGAAGGAAAGGTACCCCTTTAATTCTTGTTTCATTTGTGAAGTATTTAGATAATTTTGTAGCCTTACAGTTCACAGAAAGTTTTCTTTTTTAAAAGGTTCAGCTCAATGTTCATTTTCATTTAGCTGTTCTATAATAGAGTGTTTCTTACGAGGATGTTTACAGTTGGTGCATAGATAAATCATAAATGGGAATTCTAATTCTTTGCTAGTTATTCATATGAGTTCTATTACAGTCACACTGCATGCAGTGATGCACTTCAAGGATTGTGCTGATGCTGGTGTTATAAAACACAAGAACAAAGTTTAAATGGTCTGTAAATGTCAGCAGAATCCTGATAATAAATTATGACCTTGCTATTGACTCCTGGGTACCTTTAGCTATCTTTTATGCGTTTCACATAATGAAAGTGTAATGCTCTTCAGATGACATAAACAGAAGGGTAGCACAACTGACCAAACTCATGAACCAGAAGAGAACATCAGATATTTATCAGGAGTTCTCTGAAGTTATTTAAAGAAGTTGAAGTCATCTTTAAGAAAGCAATAATATCCAGAGAATAGTCTTGCAAGTAATACTAGTGTCTGTATTCTTAGGGGAATTAAACATTTTTTTTGGTTGGAGTTCAATACACAGAGCTCTAAGATTCAGCACATTAAACTATCTTTATTCTTAAGCATAAAATTGGAATCCTTGGCTTGCTTGTAATTTATATGTTGAAGCTTTGTAGCTCTGAGGGGATACATTAATGTCCACTGCAGTGTCTGTCAGTGGCACAATCCATGACTGAGGTGCTAAGGCAAACTGAATTCAATAATACAGACTTGATTATGGATAACAGAACCACAAGTTTGTGCCTGACATATAAGTGACCTTGTAATCCTCTCCTTAGAATTCTTGCTGGCATTCCTCCCTTCTGCCACTCTCTTTTATTGTGTTTTAAAATTAGATTAGAAGGGCTTTGGGACAAAGACCATGCTGTCTCTTACATCCCAAGGAAGAGCTTATTTTTCACTGAACTGAGAATGTATCTATTCTTCAGATCAATTTTTGAGTTCCTATTTTGAAATGTTCAAAGTCCATATCACCCTCATTCACATTCCTTTCGTAATCCTAAGTGGGATGCAAGAAATAAAACTATATGTTGCTCATTTAATTTCATAGTAACTAAAATGCACTGTACTGGCTTCTTCCTTTTCTCAGAATTACCCAGTAATGCATGTCTTAGTTTTTTTCCTTCAGACCATTTTACCTACTATTGAAAATGTAGGTGTTGCCTCAGCAATATTAAAAATATATTTTTTGTGCCTATCAAATCCCAAACTTTACTTGATCCTTTGCACAAAAAACACTGCTGCACAAGTGAGCCCAGTAAGGCATTTGTTGGATTGTATCATATTTAAGATAAACATCTTCCTGTGCTGCTCCATTTGTATGGAACATAGAATCATAGAATAGTTTGGGTTGGAAGGGACCTTATAGATCATCCAGTTCCAACCCCCCTGACATGGGCAGGAACACCTTCCACTAGACCAGGTTGCTCAAATCCCCGATTCAATTTGGCCTTCAACATTTCCGGGGAAGGGACATCCACAGCTTCTCTGGGAAACCTGTGGCAGTGCCTCACCACCCTCAGAGTAAAGAATTTCTTCATGATATGCAGTCTAAATCTACCCTCTTTCAGTTTAAAGCCATCACCCCTTATCCTATCACTACGTGCCCTTAGT
>Ga0065711_1008065_pt1 | contig 28570 bp, 22 predicted proteins | sample Hoacrofraction12_FD_59098 | JGI IMG/M metagenome (GOLD analysis project Ga0065711, IMG submission 59098) | Hoatzin crop microbial communities from Cojedes, Venezuela - Epithelial fraction 12 v2 (version 2) | ecosystem: Host-associated > Birds > Digestive system > Esophagus > Crop | place... | reverse complement strand
GCCAGGCAGAACCCACCCGGCCTGACGCCACGGCGCTCCGCAGTCTCCGAGACGGGAGAACCGGCCCAGAAGATCAGCACGTGAGGGGACAGCATCTTCCAAGCACGTCTGGCGTGGAGGATTGGTGACACCGACCTAGACAGCTCCCGTCATCCCTCCACAGCCGCCGGGCTTCCCCGCTCCTCCTTCTCCCTTGGAATGCAAAACTGAGAAGCAGCACCAGGTTTGCTGTTGCTGCCAGTAAAGGGTTAACAGAGAAATATTTTTGGTTTTGTGAAAACAACGTACATCCACAGGCCTGGTTACACCAACTAGAGAGCGCGCGTGGGCAGGTTTCTGCAAGCAATAGCTTCTCCTGCGACAGGCACTGACTGACGGGACTAGTTTTTTTTAATATTTTGTGCTGATCTCAGCCTCGTGCGTTTCTCTGCACCACGAGCTGGGGGTGACCGGTTTTCTGCACTGAGGTTGCAGACAGCACGAGACACGTGCACCAAAGTCGGTCTGTGCATCGTTTTTATTTCTGCTCCAGCAGAAACCTCCCAGCCCCGCAGCCTCCGCTGCCCGGGGAGCCGAGGACCACGCTCTCCTGTCCGCTGCAACCACGGCTCAAAGAGAGAGAGGCAGCGAGTACAAAAACTGGAGTCTGTGTAAGCCCACACGCAACGGCAGCATGGAAAGGGCTACACGGCCTGGGTCCTGCTGCCTGCTGGACGCTCTCAGCTTCAGCCAGAGAATCACTGCGGGGCGAGAGCAGCTGGCAGGCGATTAAAGCCTCCGCTAACATTCCTGGTATTAATGAAGTCTTTTACATATCGCCTTCCCAGCTAGGGAAGGAGGCAGGTCCTCTCGGGGACAGCCATCACTACATCCAGCTCCAGCCCGGGAACAGGCGGAGGGGGCAGGCCCCCGCAGCGACTGCGCTGCTGATGCGGGTGCGTCCTGCACGAACGGGTAGGGCAGCAGCGGCTTCTTCACACAGGCGGGTGTTCTGTGACTGGAATGCCAAGGGCAGGTTTCTCCATCAGCAGGGTACTGTTCAGTTGTTCAGAAGACCACCTCTAGGTAACAGTCCCAGCACAACTTTCTCTGAGCAGGGGTTGTTGGTGCCCCACCCCCCCTTCTGAAGTTAGATTTGTGCTACAGCTAAAGAGAGCAGCTCAGCACGACGAAGAAACAAGATGTTCTCCAGCCCAGCTGTGAAACAGCTACCTCAAAACTCCAGTGCTGGCACCAAGCTGAGAGCAAAGCAGGCGTTTCCTGGACTAAAGAAAATAAATCAGGAGTCCGTACTATATTCTTAAATATGGTTTAATACTCTTCTCCATTTCTGTACATCACAACACCAAGATATCACTGCTTGGGATCTCTCTGCAGAGGCTATATAGTATGCGAAGGCTAGGATTTTTCACCCCCGTTTAACGTGTTTGTATGTGTAAGTGTAATACATATCAGTATATATTGATATACACATCAATATATAATGCAATATATATCACTGAAGAGAACACATTGATTAAAGAAATACAAAAATTTGGCATCATTTCCAAACTTAAATAGTAAAAATAAAAACTACAAAAAGGAGCTGCATACCCTAATGTATCATGTGAAACAACAAGCAGTATATTCAAAAATGTAAATTTACATCCAATTTTTCTGGTCTTGTCATGTCACATTAGACCCATTTACAATGGCAAAATCCAGAACATACCGCTGTGAAGACCGCAGATGTGCTCAAACCCGGGTTTGCGCAGATCTGCGGCGGACCCAGTCCCACCTTCGTGAGAGATTCCAGCTTTGACGCGCAACCAACAGCAAAGCCACCTGCCAGGTTATACACCAGGGTTACGAATTCTATTGCTCACAACGACGGTAATTTTGGACCTCAAAGAACAGCGTGGCAGAAATTTTAAGACAGGCTCCCCCTCCATTCAAGTGAAACAGGATTATTGGAAAAATAGGCAGGTGTGCAACTTGGAACAGAAGCTGCTTTTGACCGATGCGCCAGGAGCGACAGAGCCAGCGCAGAACAGAACCACCAGGCACCGCCATGTCCCGGCGCCCGGCAGAGAACCCAGTAACCCCCAGAAAGAAGCAAAAGACTTGTGCATTATCTCGTGCCAACATTCACTTCGCCCCCGGCCTGCAAGGCCGCCTGAAAAACCCTTAGCCGTTTCTCGTAGGTCGAAATGCATTCTATATAGCAGGCGTGACAAAAAGCTTTCTTGAGTCTTGATGCAACCAGGAGTTTTGACCCAGTAAGGGCGCATTAGAGCTCAGCATCGGATTTACAGGACGCTCGCGAGCCAACACGACAGGCTGCCTTAGTGCTGGGAGGTGGATGGCCCCCGTCGGCACACCGGTATCAAATGCTCCAGCTGCGCCAGCACTAAGGTTTCCGTCGAGGACTCCGCTTACTGATTATTCCTGTAAAATACCCGCTTCCACTAAAGAACTGTGGGATCAAATTCACATAATCAAGGAAACCTTACGCAGTCCTAAAGCAAAAACAAAAACTTACTGAGAAACAAAACAAAGCAAAGTGTACCTTACTTCACTTAAATCATATGTTTATTTTTTGTCAAGACTGAAAAAAAAAAAATAAATCCTGAAGGCTGCACTGCTCAAAACCAAATTAAGCCCAAGACTTCAGCAGCGTTTTCATTGCAATCAATGAAGTGCATTTCCTAGTTGGAGAGAGCGGTGCTTCTGCGAACAGATTAAAGCACGTTTGGCTGGTAAGCCTCCCCAGCCCCTCTGAATTTGCAAGCCACACGTTATAAGCTACCACTCTAGGCAAGCACCTTCTCATTCTTTTGAAGAGAATGAATGGCTCCAATTTCGTTACATTTCTTCTCCTGCAGTCTAAGCTGACAATGCCATGTAAATGGGTCACGGTGCTGCCAAATGCAGCGGTTGATTTCTCCAATCAAAGTAAAAAGAAATAAACCAGTAGGATCTTACTTCTATTAATTTTTGAAGGAAGAGGTTTTACAGCAGTTAATGTATCATGAAGGTTAAAAAAATCATTTTCATAAAATACAAGAGCAACCAATTTCACCACTGAGTAAAAGTAAAAACCGGGATTCTTTTTAAATTAGTCCAAAGTGGCATATAGGAACTTAGTAGTTTGCTGCTGTACTGACACTATGACAAATCAAAGTGTAGGGTTTTGCTTTTTTAAATCCAATGCTTGTGGATCAAGTTCTGGAAATGTTCCAATTCTAAGGCAGGGATCTGTTGTGTTTTCCACCATGAGTTTGCTCCTTGGGTTGGATGCTGGAGGGGCGAGGCACGTTTTGCCGGACCCAGGTCGACTACCTAGTAGTCATCAAGGTCAAAAAATTCATCGTCTCCTCCTTGGTATTCCATTCCCTGGAAGTCCACTCGGTACCGCAAGATACCTGGTAAAAACAACACGCTTTAGCTTCTTCAAAAAGGAGCTAGGAAGGCATTTTAAGCAGTTTACTGGCCCTGTCTCTGCACCTCAAGAGGTTCTCCATTCAATTTTCAGAAGCCGACTTAGCACTTGTACTGCAAGTGAGGCTCCAGCTGATGACTGACAGAGACACGCAGCTAGAGTTGACAGGACGAGAGGCAATGGCCTCAAGGTGCATCAGGGGAGGTTTACACTGGATGTTAGGAAAAATTTCTTCACTGAAAGAGTGGTCAGGCATTGGAACAGGCTGCCCAGGGAGGTGGTTGAGTCCCCATACCTGGAGGTGTTCAAAAAACGTGTAGATGTGGCCCTTCGGGATATGGTTTGGTAGGCATGGTGGTGTTGGGGGGATGGTTGGACTTGATCTTAGAGGTCTTTTCCAACCTATGATTCTATGAATATGCCACATTCGTGTTACAGCCTGGTGTAATTTATTGCCAAAAGGAAGAAATACCTACCTGCCCAGCACAGGCCAGCTTTCTTCTGGAAAAGCTGGGCCTGTCCTAGGAGGACTGTATCTCCAAATAACTAGCAGTAACGGATCGTTTGTCCTAATATAACTGCTCAGACGAAGGCCTATTAGTGAAATTCAGAAGGCAGCTGGCACCGAAGTGACTCTTACCATAGAGTAAAAGCAGTATTTAGTGGCTGTCCTCCCGGACTCTTCCCACCCCAAACGCCAGCTCAGGTTTCTGGGAAGCCTTTATCCCTGGAAACACCTACTCAGGTGAAGGAGTACTTCCCTTAAAGACTACCGGGACCGAAGCATGGCAGAGAGCAGTATACCGCCACGCAAAGAGGCTGGATCTGGCAGGATGGGAAGGACTCCTGGAATTATAAACCCTGAAAACTTAGAAACCTGTTGCTCCTTACACAGCCAAACATTTCAAGCTTGTTTCCTTCTGACTGGTGTTCTCAGGCCCCTAGAGATTCCTCTTTACAATACACTCATCTCTGTTTTACACCCATCAGCCTAAACACAGTAAGTGGCAGCAGTCAACTTGTCAGCAAATCAGCCACAGCTTGGTCCCAGAATCCCTAGTCTGGGGGAAACAAGGTGCAGGGCTAATGATTTCTGTCAGACTGCAGCACGTGAGCTACCTGCACCTCTGCCAGACTTAGCTGTAACTGGTCAGTGAGCTCCAGAGGAGGACTGAAATATTTCAGAAACCTCAGATCTCTCTGAAGTTGGGCTAAAAATACTTTTATTCTAAAAAGAAGCACAGGATTGGGGAGCAAAGCACAGGGAAGTTCTGAGAGATGAGTAACAGACACCCAGCAGCTTCAGAAGCTCGGCTGGTGTTTGTCATAGACCATTTCTACACAGCAGGGCATGTTCTGCCACAAAATATCAGCTGTGCAAAGAGAGTGAAGCAGTTCGCAGCCCTTCTGAAATTCAGCTGCTGGAAAGAAGGAAAGTCCACTCCGAGCACTGTGAAGGACAAAGGGATCTGAGGAACACAGTCTGAAAGTGACAGCCCCTGCAGCAGCACCTTGCTGAATACGGGCTGAATTCACCCGGAGATCCCTGATGAACAGGGTAGTTTCTTAAACCGGTATCGTGACTAATAGGAGTAAGATTAATCTGTTTAGTTTTCCACTTGTGTTGACACCAGATTATCAAATCAACCATTCAAAAAGACAAACACATTTTTCTCTTGCTGTTTACCTCCAATTCCTCCAAATCCTTTCACAAATTGGGATCCTTCCTGTGATTTGTCTGTGACAATTTCCAATGTTGCTCCAAATTTCTTGTAGTTGTTTGCAAACCACTCCAGAAGGGGCATACTTTCTATCAGTTCATGTTCCTGGCCAGTCTACGTAGACATTTAAAAGGAGGGGAAATAAATAAATAAAACGTTACAGTCACCGCATGTCAGGTATTGAGAAAATTCACACCAAAAGTTGTCTTTGGCTTAAAAGTCACCACTGTCTTCTGAGTCTGAAGACAGACACCAGCCTTTGCGCTCCGCAGGCTGGAGTGGCCCGACACACTTGCCAGGGCCCAGGTGGCAGGCGTTCCCCACACATCTGCATCAGACAAGTGCTGGCACAAGCAGAAGGCTCCTGGTGCTAAGCAATTAAATACTGCCAGGCCTTGTGTTGGGCCTGCATACTACAGAAGTTAGTGCGGAAGCAGGAGAGAAAATGCCTTGCTTATTCTCCTGCTCAGCTGTCACCTCACGATACACCCCGAGCTTTCACTGTTTCTTTAGATTCGCTTTACAGCCCACAGTCCATCAGCACTCATCTAACCAGGCACTGTTTGCTCCAGGAAATACTGATCTAGGCAAATACAGAGGCAAAAAGCATAGCTTTGTAAAGTAGAAGGTCAAGTGATTATTGGCATAGAAACACCGCATCGTTGCAGATAAGACCGTAAACCTTCCATGCACAGATGGAATTGGCAGTCACCCCACCAGGAGGGAAAGCAGCTGGAAATGGCCACCCTGGCAGTCCTAATGCCAGACAGAGAGGACCACCCTTTTTGCAAGGGACAGACTTTTTTGCCCAGCTTATTCTACAAAGCCATACAGACCCCCCTGCCCCTTCAGGGTTTTTTGACCTGCACAGGCAAGAAACTCACATGCAGTGAGTGACAGATCCCCATGTCAACTATATCTAGAAGCAAACACTCCCTTGTGCTTAAACCCGTGTAACAGTTCCTAGCCTCACTGTTGTGTTGTATTGACCAAATCAGTGCACAATAAGCAGTGAGCAAGGGTTTGGGACCTTAGCCTGCATGTCGCATGGTGGCTAGCAAACTCTTCTAGCAGATGGTTTGATGGTGGTCAGGGACCCCGTCTTGCCTGTCACTTCAACTCATTTACACAGCCTTGGAATTGGCAGCAGGAAAGATCAGAGAAAAGCAAGTCTAGAATCCAGGGGTTACACTGAAGGTGAACAGAAGAGCCACAGGCTACCGTCTTGAAATCTCATCCAAGTGCCAGAAAGGTCACCATGCTCACGTGCTTGAGAGAAACTAAGCTCAAATATTCAGAATGCTGCACCGGTGCATTGAGAATAAATCTACCAGCCCCAAAGCTGAAATACCTCTTTATCTGTGAAGTGGGATTTATCCTTCTCTTGTTCTGGTGTCAAATACAGGATCTTCTCCTCTGAGAAGGAAGGAAAAAAAAAATGAGGTTGGACAAGACTACCAGATGCAGGTTAAAGACAGCAAGAGATTGGCAACAGCCAGCAACTACAACACAGAGGTGTTGGTTGTTGACACCGCCTTTCTTTCTAGGCAAAGCTCTATGGGAAACAGGGCACACCAGCAGAGAATAACTGTAGTGCCCTAACAAAAAAAGGCAGAGGTCCTGCTGCAGGCATATGGTTTGTCTACAGTCAGTCAGAACTGTGTTTCTGGCCGTAAGGGTCAAATCCGTCTCCCCTCAATAATGCACTGGTATCACATTTATACTCGCACAACTGAACGGCAAGTGTTGTGCCAGCGCTGTGCCAAGCTGCCACCCAAGCACTGCAATTCCTTCTCCACAGTGGGAGCTTGCTAGCTTCAGACTTTTCCCCCAGAGTAGCTGGGAAGCTGCAAGTTAGTGACCTGCCTACACAACATCCCCTTGATCAAGTCCTTAAAGACCTACTTAGGGAGTTCCTCCAACGTAATCTATCCGAGTGAGCTGGCTTACGTGTTAAATCCTCATGGACCTTTCAGGCTCACAGCAGCGCTACGTACCCTCCGTGCCTTGGCAGTGCAGAACGTATCTCATTATATCCAGATTTTCATAGACTATCAGTATCTCTACTGCTCCCATTTCCAAAGCTTTTAGTGTGTCTTCAACGCCAAAACAGTACTTCCCCGTGTCCTGACTGATTTCGTCGAAGTATCGTCCTGCAGCCAGGATACAAAGAAACAGACTGTCATGAGCACTGATCATGCCACGTGGATTTTTAACAAGCCCAACCTGAATGCAAGAAGAAACTGGAAAAGGAGACTGTAACACTGCTGCAGAAAGCAAGGGATACGATACCATGTCAAAGCATGTAATTTAGAACATGCATGGGCAGAAATTCAACTCCAAACGCTGCCCCATCAGCAATCTCCCTCCACGGAAAGGCTTACCTTCGCTAGGGAACAATCCACCGGACGAAGCCACCAGCAGGCACTACTGAACTTCACTCTTTTCAGGGTAAGGTAGCTACCGTTACTATTGCCCTCCTGCACTTTCAAACTGGCAATGTGTGTCTGCTGACAGTCAGACAAGGGATCATTTCTACTGCCATCTTGAAGCAAACTAAATCTTAACTTCAGTCCTGCTGAAGATGCAAACAATCCGAGGAGATACTCTTCTCCCCGCCCCCATCACCAGAAGGCCTGAAACTGAGGCCATCTCTGATGAAAAGATAAACACAGAAGACCCCAGAAGTACGGTGGGGAAAAGAAACAGTAACAAATCCACTCCTTGCAGTCTCATTAAGTCCTGCAGCATTTGAGAAGGTGTCCGGGTAACAGAAAGAATCACTACGAGTCATGCGCTGCCCAGCTCCGAAAGCGTCGCAGGGCTGAGGCAGCACACAAAGGCATCACCAGGAGCTCTAAAGCAAGATCAGCATACTCCGTCGAGCATATCTGGCTCAGGAGAAGGCTGAGCAAGGAGTTACATACCTATTAGTTTCTTCTCTTGAATGAATTTGACATTGGAGAGGACCTCAGTTGACAACTCGATTGCCTGATTGAATCCATTTTCTCCTCCGTATGAAATGTCAACTAGTTTGAGCACTTTGGATTGCAACCGCTAAACAAGAAAGAGGAGACATGAAAAGGAGCCTGTTGTTACACCGCGCTGCCGTAAGGCTACTTCATAACGCCACAAATACCCGGCAGGAGCCACAGCATTCATCAGTTCTGCTTCACTTGCAAGCAGAGGTTCTGAGTCACAGGAACCTCTGAAGGCTTAATACCGAAGCACAGTTTTCAGGCAACAGGGACACAGAGATCAGGTTTAGGGGAGTTTAATTCCAATAAAGCTTCTACTTCAGATTTGGGAACACAAAGAACGTGAATGCCAGTTTCAAACCAGGGAGGACAGACTACTTAGCACTGTTATTACAAAAAGGAGACGTTATCTCCTTGCAGGAGGTATTAGGAACGAGACACCGCCTTAGGATACATCAGATTTTTAGTTTTGATCAAATCACTTAAGACACCAAGGTTACATTCCTCCTGAGATGTATCTTGTACCAGAGCTACTACTAATATGACCATGTTACTACTGACAGCTTTAACATTTGGGCTTTGCTCAGAAAAGGTCACTCACCTGATCAAACATGTCAGATTGACTTAATTCAGTTTTGAAGTCAGCTGATCCAGCTAAAACGAGACCAGCCACGTTCACCTTGTCGCCTGAAATGAACAGTTGCACAGCCGTCTCTGCTACCTTCCTTACATAGTTGTGTCGTTTTTCCATTCTCAAACGAGCAAAACGCAAGGCAGACTGACCTCCTCTACCTTTAGGAGAGAACAGATGCGAGGTAGCAGTTTGGAAGTCATTTCATTTCAGGAAGGTTATTAGTACACGGTCCCAACTGGGCCCTGAATAACTGAAGCAAGGGCAGATGCAGCCTTCAGAATTAGTTTGCCACAAGCAGGGCCAGGGGCACTCATCGAAACAGCAAGTGAACAAAGAGGGTTCATTCACAGCAGGAGATTTTTCTCCACATATCCCACAGAGGGAAGTATGTTGGGGTTGGTTTGTTTGTTTTTTTTCTTTTTATACAGACTTGCAACACTCTATAGAAATTTTGAACATCTGTGCACATTCTCTGTGCCCTATACCTTCATTAAAAGCAGGTTCCTTTGTTGCGCTGCCTCACGTACCTTCCTTGCTGATGCCACGCATCACTGCAGTCTCTGCAGAAACTTATTGGGGGAGACATTTCTATTTCATTTTGTCCCACCCTAATCTAGAAAGAAGGACGGTAAACCAGGAGTAGCTAACAGACAAACAGAGCTAGAATTTTGCTTGCTCCAGTAGGCTTCCGTGCTTCTTGCAAGGAACAGCTTCTTGCTTTTCACCGTGGTTCGCATGCAATGCCAGCAGATGCAAACTTTAAAGACACTACCAAGCGGTATTACTACTTGTGCTGGTCAGATTTAGTTGAGACTGTCCCAAAATCAAGTAATGCACCAAGAAATAAAAAGTGCCACTTTAAGAATAACAACTGCATACTACAGCGATTCATTAATTTTGACAGAAGGCTCAGACTAGAGGCTTTGCTGTCAGATTTCAAGGGAGCAAAGAACTGAGCAGAGCTAAACACCTGCAGGCCAAGTTCCCTGCTTCTACCCTGACATCCCGCCCCACGATGTCCTGCTGCAATAGACCAGCACGTTACCATGCTTCTTTGGAAGATCCACAGTGAATTTGTGCAGGACTTCTCTCGTGTTTCCTTGAAGAGTTCCAAAGAGTGCACCGCTACCATCTATTACGATAAAGCCAAACTTGCTGTCGTCGGAGAGCAGCGCTGTAAGAGCCTGGAACAGAAAGCGACGCTGTCAGCAGCAAGCACCAGTTTATTAAGGATCCTGCTTCAGAAAGGCTACCGGAAACAATACAACTCAATGAATTTCAGTTCTGTAAGTGGTCATTGCTTTTTTTTTTCCCCAAATAAACTATAGGAAGAGTAGGGCGGTCATTGCTATTTTTTATAAATAAACTAGAGGAAGAGCAGCAGATTCAGGAGGTGAGACTACCCCAGACCACTATCTCACACAATGCTGCCAAGAGCAGAAAGGAAACCGATGTTTAAGCTTGGTAACTATTTTCAAAACTGGAAGAATAATTTTCCCAGCATTCCGGCCAGGAGAGCAGAACTTGCTTAGGTCACCGACTGGGCTATCTGTCAGGTCGGTTTTATACTACAGAGCACAGATACAGCCTTTCAGCTTGCCAGCTACCACAAATACTGGTTTGATGCACCTGCTGACTTCAAGTCCCAAAGGTAGAATGATGAAATCTATACTGGCTGTGACAAATTCAGCCTTACAAAGCAGAATTAAGTAACAGCAGCAATAATTGCAATAATTGCCCCATGTGTAACTGGCTATAGAAAAGATAGCCATAACATTTGCTGGAAAATTAAGTTATGCTTCAATTTTCTTCCCCCTTTAAAGAAGGCAGCTAAATTCACCCCGCGAGGTCCTTTAAGTTGACTAACAACTACAGCACTGCTTAGTATCAAGGCTTTTGAGTTACTTTTGCCCAGTTTCCTGCCCAGCCCTGGTTCTGGTGATACGGGACCTCCACAAGCACCCAAACTCTCCATTGCTCCTTCGAGGGAATCTGTCAGCTACCGTTCCCTCTGGGGCCGCCTGAGCGGGCAGGCAGGGTCAGCGCACACACGCCCAGTAAAAGCAATAGCAAGAATCTTCTTGCTGGCTGGCAAAAAACACATCAGCAGGACAGAGAACTTGTTAAGTTCCAGATTGTTTTAAGTCACCAGTTTAATACTGAAAGAGCAATGGTGTTGGTTTACTGCACAGGACCTTTAACTGCTGGAGTGCCTGCCAGCTTGATTACTGGGCTGAATGGGAAGGACAAAAACCATCACTCATCTTTATCCAAAATCCACACAACCAAGTCTACGGCTTTCAAGCTTAAAAGAAACAGACACTAAGTTTTAATGGAATCTACTGGCCAAAATAAATATTCTGTATTAATTCCTCAGCAGTGGGATGAATGAGAGGAGGAAGTGGCATATTACATTGCAATCTATTTAACTGGGGCAGAGCCAAGCAAATCGTGTGACTGGAATGAACGCTCCAGCCAAGGTATCAAAATAAGTCATTGTAAATCCTACCCTTCAGACACACATCAGGGTTCATATCCCTCTTGGGAAGTTACTTCGGTTTCACACGGGCCATAAAATATCTAGAGGAAATCTTATCAGATGCTCTTGCCAGGCAGCAGATGACTACAGCTCTGATTGCCTCTTATTTTAATAAAGTATCCAATGCTCAGCGATTCCCTCAGTTTCCCCTTCATTAGTTCTACGACTGCAATTCCACTGTTTGACCTATCAAGCACAAAAAAGGGACTACTGCTTTTATTCTGTTCCTTCAGACCGGGCCGAGTTTCCTCTTTGCAGCTTCAGCCTGAAGGTGAAGATCACATCCTTTTTCTGCTCCTTGACACGCCCTCACTTTATTTTCAAAGGAAATCTGTTGATGTACCGAGCCAGATGCCCCATCTGTCAAGTTCTAGTTTCACGCTGGGGGGAACTACTGGTGTAAGAGCACGGCTCTACAACCAAACGAGGCAGACAAATCAAGACTTGCGTGCTGGCACCATCTCATTGCTCATACAGCATACAGTAGGCTTTTACAGCTAGCTTTGATTCTGCAGTGCAGACAATACCAAGTAAAATCATCACGTACTCAGGAGACACAGGAGAGCAAACAGCCCATGGAGGAAGGTATTGTTAGTAATCACATCAGCAGCAGTAGCAATTACCACAAACTCCTCTCAAGTTATTGCCACTCTCTTGCTGAGCAGTGCTACACACCAGCAAGAGTGTATTTACAGCTGCCTCCTGGGAACAGCCCACTGGGCAGCAGCTACTTTTTTTGTACTGAATCGGTGCCCTGAGGCAGGAGCTGCAGCCAAGAACAAATAAATACCTTTCCTGATAGGGCAGGAGACAACCCAACACTGTCCACCCACTGCCAACAACTGCAGGGACAAACACCTCCCTTGGCTTTGCACCTCCTGAATTCTCTTATTTACCGCTTGCTTTCAATCGCCCCTGGACACGTGGGCTCAGCAGAACTCAAGAGCTGTACCTGTGCGCAGTCGTGTTATCCCTGCTAGGTCCAAGGTGTACTGGGGTTTCACCCTCAGTGAAGAGACAGAATAACAGAATGTACCCCACCTGTGCAACAAGTATTCCTTTCCTTCCTGTACTCCTGCCCTTTCGAATCCAATCATGGATCAGATCTCCAAAAATCCAAGCAAACAAGCAGAACTACATCACTGAGGGGCTTGTCAGGCCCATGTCATAGGGGTTTGATGGCAGGCAACTAAGTCTCAGTCCACACATTTATCGTGGTGAACACCATGGACATGAAAGGCAGGCAGTCATCTACAACAAATATCGAGACCTCTGCAACTGCCAACAGAGCCAAAACAGACTTGGAACTGACTTCATGCAGTCAAGACCAGTGTAATCCACATTACTTTAAATATGCCTCAAACCATTCATTTAACTAAGATAAGCAGATGTTGGATAAAAATAATCCCACTTTAGCCCAGTCAGATTAGGCACAAGCCAGTTCTCCATCAAGGGGCTCAGTTAACACATCTGACATCAAGCCTGGCAACGTTAATATTGTCTTGGCATTACTTTAAGGCCTGGCTTGGAATAAGATCTATGGGCCTCTAAGGTTAAGAAAAAAACCCTGCCTCCAGTTACAGCGGAAAGCTTATGCCTGCGGGTTACACAAACTCAGCAGTTACCAGCTGGCCCATAAAGTCAGCTGTAGCAGGAGCTGGACAATATCACACATTTCTGAACACCAGCCAGTCACAAGCCATCCAGTGGCTTCACCAGCAGGATGTCCTAGCTAGAGCCTGCTGCTCTACAGACCGTGGACTCCAGCACACCAAGGATCGTTCCAGTGAGTCTAGCAAAGAGTCTGACTTTGACTACTGCCAGACCAGCAGGCAATAGGAGACTTCTTACCTCTGTGTGGAATTTGTTGTCACACAAATATAACGACGTATTGATTGGTTTGAAAGGTTCAAAGTCAATGTTGACTTTCTTCTCTTTTCCTTCTTCTGTCACAATTGTTCCACAGTAAACAACCAGACCATTTGGAGGTACTATAAAGGACACAATGCAATTTTAGATCATTAAGAAATATGGCAAGCTGTACCCATCAAAACCTAACTACTAGGTCTTGAAATTAAGGCAGAGTTGAAATTGAAGTTCCAAAGTTTTTTTACTTTCCATTTCCCCCTCCTCATTCCCTCCCAGACCTCTATGATGGAAACTGAACCAATTCAGTGCACCTATACTGAGCAGCTTAGAGCAGGAAGCTAAAGGTAACAAACATGGGAAGACTTGCAACAAAGCTGCAAGAACATGTACCTGGCTGTTAAACCCAGGAGCCCGCAAGCTCACAGAATCTAGAAACAGGCTGGACATCCCCGTGAAGCTTTCCTAGTTCTTATACAGCACTTCATAGACTGACCACCTCAATGAAGGCCATTTGACAGCGTAAAGACAGTAAAGACGAACTCTTTGCCAGTACTCATTTTGGGTGGCCTGGCTCTATTTCCTCCCAAAACCATGGCAGCTGCACATTGGCATGCAGAAGGCATGCATAAGTTTCCGCTTGATGGAAAACCACTAGTTTGATGCGGATGAACTACTGTGGAACAGCTCTTAAGGCTGGCCAATTTTAGCAGAGTCAGCACTGCGAAGGCCAGAATCATAAGCCCACTTATTAGAGTCAAGGACCATCTTACTATTCTAGTCCCAAGGCCTACCCCTGAAGTAGCCACCCATCGGCAACGTACCTGGAGTATCCGTGCAAAACAGCAGCACAGGCCAGATTTGATTAGCAGATAACTGCATAATGCAAGAACTTAAGGCTGCTTCCATGTAAGGGAAGTTTGCCAGCATCCATACAAGCTAGAAGTTACCTTTGTTATAGAGTTTCAGTCTTTGCTGTACAGATGTAATGGCTCCCAGTACTGAAAGGCGATTCACTCGAGACTTAATGTTGGAGGCGGTGCCAAATTCATCCGCTAACATTTTTGCCACTCGTGAAATCTGGTCTTTGGGGGGAATGATCAACGATATCATGCTGGTACCATTGCTGAGAAAGGAAAAAAAGAGGGGTTGTGAGCAGCTGCCAGCCAAAGCAACAAGTGTATTCATACCATATTCCATGCACGCGGTTGTCTCTCCTCCCTCTCTCCCAAGGATGCTTCACTTCACCATTATCGGTGCAATCCCCCTTCTGCTGGACAATAATGGGAGAGAAAAGAAAACAAAACAGGCTCTTCAGAGGATCTGACTCCATGACAAAGTGTTCAGGTTAGCCACTACCAAGCAAGTCCTCCAAAAGCTGCTCGTTTAACCTGGGATACTACTCTGGAAAAGAAGAACATATGTTCAGGCTACGGGCTGCAAGCTAAAGGCACGTCAGCAGTCCCCAGCAGAGATTATTTAAAACAATGCAGCCACATACTTCAAGGACATTTTTAAGCCCATTCCATTTGTTCTCAGACAGCTGGAGCACTAGCCAGCCCAAGTGCTGTTTTAACACTGTTCTCCTCAGAAAACTGAACTGGAAGGATCCTTTTGTAGCAGTTAGTCTTTTCCACTTTCTCACTAGCACTTTGCTTTGTAGAGAAGCTCAGCAACTCTGGCAGCTGCTTTAAATACAGCGTGCTTAAGCACACGACTGCTGGTTCAGAAGCACCAACCCCAGGCACCAAGTCAGGAGATAAGACACCACAAATCACAGAACTGGCTTAAGTTAAATGAAAAAAACTAAGTTTGATATTCGTTTCTCCTACGGCTTTGGGGTGGATCCTGCAGAGGTCTTAATCCCCAAAGCAGCCTCATCATTCAAATCCATCCAAAGCCAAAACGAAAGTCGGGGCAGTTCCTGTCTGCCATCCAGCAGGTACCTCCCATTTGCCACTGAAGTATCCCAGATGCCTGACGTGCTGCTTCTGCATTGTCTCAAATTTAACCCAGACCTCATACTTCACATGAGAGTAATGGCATAAAAATCAAATACCTCATCGTGTCCTCCAGCCCTCGCAAGGGCAAACCAGCTAAGCTCTGTGAAAAAACCTCTACTCAGGATTCTGAGTCAGAGAACCAACAAAGTGCTTTTCAGCCATAAAAAAAGAAAAGGAGGGGTTTTGCTCTTTTACATTTCTTTGGTGGGAGAAGACTAATGCAGTACCTGCCTGCTGCTGTTTCAGATTGTCTTGCACTAGCATCCTGCCTGAAATGTTTGGGCTACAGAGACAGCAGGGAAGTGCTTTAAAAAGCATCACTTCATTAGCCTCTTTACGAAAGTTGCACAGCCCTCTTCCAAAGATCTTCAATTCAGGCCAAGTTGAAACGGATGCTGGTAGGTCATATAAGTCCCTAACCTTAAAGACAACTAATTGGTTTTAATATCCAAGATCCCAATACACACCAATCAAGAAAGTGGCAAAGAGACACCTGCACACGTTATTCCCAGAAGGAGCTTTGAGCCATGCTGACAGCTATCAGACTTCCAGGTCATGCCAGCCAAGAATACTCCATATACCACTCAATTAAAGCAGTTAGCTGCCCCAGTGAATGGCACAAGCCTTAGGGGAGATATAATGGCCTGCCATTCCTAGCAGACTCCTTTGAGTAAGGGGCTGATCAGAATGAAAGCAACTCTTCCTGACTTTTCTGAAAGTAGCACTCTTGAGGCAAGCTCACACAGTTCATTTCTTCCTCCGAAAGAAGAGACTGCAGCCTTCCCAGAGACTGGAAAACTCTGCACATCACGGCCTTGGTGCTGCACGAACCAAGGGCATCCCCACGTGGCAGTGGGAGACGGGACTGTTGTGCCCCTCGGGCACTCCGCTGCTCTGCTAGGACGTGATTTCATGCAGCTTTTCCTGTACTGAGGGTAGAGGGGAGACAGCAGACAGCAAGCTACGGGAGCAGGTGGGAATAGCAAGGAGGAAGGCTGGGTGTGCCCTCCCAAGACCAGTTCTTCAGGAAAAAAAGCACTTGTAAAGGTACCTTTAGCTTTCAATGCAAGCCACCCTTCAAATCCCAGCCCCTGGCCTGCTGCGTTCCACTGCCCCAGAAACACTGGCATTGGCCATGCTGCTGGCCAGAGCACAGCTCTGCGTGCTGAGAGCTGGCTGGATTGGACCAAACCCACACCCTGCAGGGGCCACCGTAACCGGTGATTATTTATATCACACACAGCTCCTTATCTGTAAGGCAGTCACATGTGTCAGTCAAATCACTGTTCCTTAGCAACACTCTGCCCAAAGCACCCTACCCGAGGCAATTCAGCGGACTTCACCAGCCCTCGTGATTTATTACTGCAAACAAATACACGAAAAGGGTCTCTGCAACGATGCACTCTCCCTCATTTCAGTCTCCAACTAGTTTAACACAGCACAGTACTGTGCTCGGTCCAGCCCTTCAGCAAATCCCAGCCTGGATTCCTATCCAGAAGCACCTTCCACTACCAACATCAAGTGCACTTCTTGGGTTTGACACGCTTTCACTACTATGCACTCAGCCAAAGCTATTTCAGGCACTAACCGATTCCTGCAGAATCCAGCAAAATTGCCGGCGTGCAGCTTGCCACGGGAGCAGCGGCAGCCAGAGCACCTCACGGCATCGCAGGCTGCTGGAGCCTGGAGCACAGCAGGCAGTCGGTTGTCACCCGCGTCCCCGGGCACCACGCACCCCAGTGCTGCTGCCACTGCCTGCTGGGTACAGCTAACCCACCCGACCGAGGAGCTCATTAGGCAGCCAGCTAATTGAAGGTAACAGTCAGCACCCACTGCTCATCTCCCTCTTCCTTAAAGAAGCACACGGTGAGGATCCGATCGCTAAATCTGATCATGGCCCACACAGGCTGAGGCCAGCAAGACACCAGCCGAAGCAGATCTGCACACGAGTGAGCGCGATGGCTGCCGAGCTCCCTCACACACCGCTAAGACCTTGTTATCCTACCACAGGAGAGCGGTTTCCCCCTCAAAGCAAGCTCGTACCTGTATGTGACCTCACTGCAGGGAAAAAAAAAAAAAACCCCACCTGTGATTGCATCTGCTAAATTCACCACAATGAGACAAAATGCAGCAAAGAGTTTCTAAGAAAGTTGCTGTTCAAAAACACTTTGAAAAAATGGGTTATTCTGCATAGTAAGACAATTTCCAGGTCTCCTACCGGCCTTCGCAGCCACCATGCCTGAACAACACAGGTGTGTCTGCAAAAATCCCGTGCCTCCTCCGCAGCGGCTCGATGAGCTGCGTGCTGGGTTCTGGAGCGCTTTCACTCCGGGAAGCAGGCAGGGGAAATCCGGCTGACCACAACCCCCAGAAAGGGGCCTTTCCCAACAGCAGAACTAAACCCAGCAGGCTCTGCTGCGCAGGAAGCGCGCGGGACATCTGCTGCCCGGCAGGCCACCGCCAACCACGAATCCTTCAGCCAGCGTGCTGCCAGGCAGACCTTCATCACAGAACTGTTACGGTGAACAATTAAGTAATCAATCTGTATTAAGGGCAGCGCTCACACCGGCAGCTCGGGATCGAACGTGCAACGAGCTGGCTCTTCCCGGTGGCACCCCCGGAGCTCCTGCAGGAAGGATGGACCCGAAGCACTCCAGGTTCTACCCTGCTCAGCAGGATCACGATTTCCAAGCACAGCAGGGCTCAGAGGTTCCCCTCCCGCCCGGTTTTAGCGTACCCAAGACAAATTACACTAGATCAGCTGGAAGCCAATGCTTTCACCCTGAATGGAGCCAGGAAGTTTTAAGCAGCCGGAGACAGTTGCTGTCCCTATTCTGGGCTAAGGAGTGCCCGCCCAGCAGCCAAACAGCTGCCACTGTAACGCAAGTAGGTGCATCGAAATGCTCCAAAAGGTTTGCTGTGTGAGAAACCGGCATCCCGGGCCACGGGACAGCACAACGTGTGCCACTGCACAAGGCACTGGAGAGGAGAAAACAATGACAAGCATTAAGGGCACGTGGCGACACACTGCAAAGAAACATGGGGGCAATTAAGTGCCCACCTCTGGAAAGGTAGGAACGCTTCACTGCCTGGGTACCACTCACGCTGTGCCAGCCCTGCCAGTAACTGGCAATGAGCTCAGATCTGGCGTGGCCTGGAAGGTATCTCTAGGATAGAAGATGATGATCAGGGGTCCGACGTTGCTCCTGAACCACTGCAGGCAGTCTCCAGCCTTGCTCCTACACCCTGCCAGAGAACCGTTTGGGGGAAGGGGAAGCAAAACCAAGCATGTTTTGCTCTCTCAAGACAGCAAGTTCTTTAGAAAATTGAGGTTTGTAGATAGGCCAGCCTGTTCTATTCTTAAAACTTCAATGTTACTACAGTTTGAATTTCAGACAACCGTACCACAAAACAAACAGCCTTCCCAGCCGCAGACAGACCTAGGAGCAAATGTTAACAAGTTATCACAGCGAGTGGCAGCGTGTGTGGCGCTGAACCATCACTAACCTAGCCCCGAAAAGCCGAAGGGAAAAGCTTTGCCTCTCTTCCTGCACGCAGGTACTACGGCATCCAAGCAGCTCGTTTTCCCTGCCAGAGATATCATCCGGCAGCATCTCACCGTGCCTTCCGACAGCCGTGGTGCTGCAGACCAAGCGTGGCACCGCTGGGCTCTCCAGGAGCAAGCGCAGGGCTTTCACACAAGCCCCGTGCACCAGCTGGATTGCTGTGCGAGCCCCAGGCCACGTGTGGCACCCGGAGCGGTGCCCACGGCGCGCACGTTTCACGGTGCAGCAGGAGGAAGCCACCACAGCAGCAGGCGAGCACACAAAGCGAGCAGTGTGTCGCATTTGACCTAAGCTGCCAAGTACACCCCACGGATGGTTTTCATTACAGCTGGCAGTTGAGGCTCCTGTTCTGGGTGGCCATCTCCATCTACAGGGATTCGGTTTCTACTCTTTCGCCCGTCAGAAGGAACAGCCGAGCAGATCCTTAGACCTTCAGCTTTCAGGTGAAACGAGAACTGGCCTAGGGGTTTTCTAGAAGACTCCCACCAGCTGATACAGCATTGTGTCAGTAAAATGTCTACCCACACGGCTGCACACCACACAAGGTACCAAACGCAGCAAGCACTGACTGTAGCTACCCTCGACTTGGCAGACAAGGGCAACCCCAACCATAAGTCTGAGGAGGAACCGTCACTCAACCTGTCTCCTGGAATGCAGGATATGTGCTGGCGAGGGAGAGCACGAATTGAACAGCCATGCTACACAAACAGCAGTTACCGGCCTATCCCATGGTATCAGAGGAGACCTGACAAACACCAGCAGAGCTGTAGCTGTTCCACAACAACACATTTTTCACTGTTAGCACAGTGTAACCTGGATATACAGAGGCAAGGAGGGCCAGCCATTCTCTATGGATCAAAGTGAGCTTATTTTCACACTATGCTATCTTCATAGGTGTTCTGCTTTCCCCAGGAGCCAAGGGCAGCACGAGGCCTATATGTGACTGCCAGATGCTGGCAGGAGTGTGGGGCAAACACCTTTCAGATAATCTGATCTTAACCACATGCCACAGCTAGGAAGCTTTCTATGAAACAACTGTTGCCACATACCGCTGCAAGCAATGTTACCTTCCCAAGGTAACATCCGTTGGCCTCCATCCAACAGGACTGCGGATTACTGGGCAGGCATCACATGTACCGAGGGGCCCAAGCTGCCGGGACAGCCAAGACTACGAAGTTATACGATGGCTAGACCAGTTCCACCACCGACACACCCACAGCCAGCTGCAGGACGGATACCAGCAGTATCTATGTAGTCCAAGGCAGAACTTCGCCAGGCACACACCACCGGCCCAAGGGAAGAGCACCACTTTGGAACGAACACCCACGCAGCGCTGCGGGCACACGATGCTTCCGCAAAGGACGAAGTGGAGAGCACAGTCCATGCAAGCAGTGGCGTAAGTAAAGTGTATCTGAGATTTTTGATCCTGTATCTGAGCAGAGACGTTGAATGAAGTGCTATAAAAGGTAAGTGTCCTTTGGTATAGGCAAGTGAAAAATTGCTGGTTTGAGTTCTCTTACAAAACATAGGCCACTAGGCACTCCCCGTTCATACAGACCCTGTGTGCAACAGCGTTGACCTTGCCCTGAGGAAGTTCTACGCACGTGCTCTGACAGCTTATGAACTATGGCTGTGAAGCACACAAACAGGCCACAGCTGTGCCCTTTAAAGACTTCATGTCTTTTAATAAGACAAAGCCTTCACAGCAAATAGGAAGTGGCTCAAGTCCGCCTGAGATGCCAAATCTAGAGAGACGGCAGCAGATGCAAAAGCTACGTAACTTTTCCTGGAAATCCTTTAGAGCCTAGGATCCCTTCAGCGGCAACGTCATCCGGAAGCTTGCCCAAAGACTGCACTGCCTGTTTGTGAGAACATCGGTTGAGTGCTTTGCAACAAACACAGCCAGCATGCCTCAACCTAATTGCTGCCTGAGAAGCAACAGCTTGTTGTTATGTCTCCAGCAGAAAGAGATGAAATCCCACTCCCTGTTCCGATGATGGGCTCAAAGCACAGCTCAAGCAGGAGACAAGTGCTGCAGATACCTAGACAGAGCACACGACACCGGTTAGCTGACAACGGGACCTACCATTTGGTCCTTTGAATTTTAATGTAAAGTTGAGCTGAAAGCCATGCTGCTGGCAGTACTTTTTACAGCATCATTTCAGCAAGAACCTCACAAACCCCACCTCGGAGGCATTCTGCATTTCACCACAGCATACACCGGAACTCTGGGTCATCTACCAAAAGGCAATATCAATATAAGTTGTTCCTCAAAGGTTTCCAGGTCATCCAAAGCAGGGTATCAAAATAAGGAAGAGACTGGTTCCCATGCAAAAGTAAGGCGGAGATGACCTCTCTGGATCTAGTGCCATCTCAGAAGCACAGAAAAAGCACAAGATGGGGCAGGCTGGATACAAGGGTAGGACCACAGAGCCAGAAGACCAAGTAATTCTTTCCTCAAGAGTACTTTTCGGCATAAGAACTAATTGGAGAAAGCGAGCCCCCCCTTCCTTGAGTCGAAGAAACACTCCAGACAGCTAATTCCCGCTTCAGTCTTCGAATGCCACCTCTACCCTGGACAAAGGAAAATCACTTAGCTGCACAGCATGAGGCCATGCAGCTATTGCCACCACAGCTCACACAATACCAAGCTCTCGCGCTGTACTTCTGTCCCAGAGCCCCAGGCGGGAATCTTCTACCGCATCTGCCAGCATTACAGGAAGACGACACACAAAAAGCACTCTGTGTAACCAGAAACAGCTTGAACACGCATATGAAGACCGTCCTGAAAAGGTATTCTGCCCTCTTAGCCTAACCCACTGACCTTCTCAAAGAGGACAAGCCCTCAGATGCCGAGCAAGCTTACCGAGTGCAAGCCAGGGAGCAAAGCACCAAGCCAGAACCCACCCTGGAAAGAGAAGTGAACCTGTTCTCCTCAACGCACCGCCTGCTTGGGCAGCAAGGGAAAGCTTCCCACAGGGAGCCAACCGACGGCTGCTTCAGCAGAGGAGCAGAGGCAAGGCCGGCAAGTGTCTCGCCAAGGGTCAGGCAAGGTAGTGCTCCCCCTGCATCAGCAGACGCTGGGCTGCTGTCAGGATCTGCCTCCCCAGCTCAGCGTGCATCACTCCCCAGGGACAGGAAGGAGGTGAAAGAAGAATCAGGTCACAGACCTCTATTCCTCCACACGGCAGAGAATTCAGCCAGGCATCACGTGTCTGAAGGCTGCACAGGTAGCAGGTAACAGCGAGCCCTTGCCCATTAGTCCACCATGCAGGACCCGCATAGGGGTCAATGTAAGCAGGTCCGTGCTTTGAGCCTCCTCTTGTCCCCAGCTGGAGCCAGCTCCCTCTGACACCGCGGCTGCTGCTCGGGCAACCGCCAGCACCCAGATCCAGAATCAGTTCTGCAGCTCCAGGAGCAGACCCTGACTTCACCCCCTACTGCCGAAGAGCACTGAATCAGCACGAGTGGGTACTGCACGCCCCGCAAGGAAGGTGAATCGATGCCACCGAACTCCTTGGATCAAAGGCAAGGCACCACAAAATGTAATTGTGTAGGTATGTTTTGAACAGGCCTCACCGGCTGCATCTGACCTCACGCAGAAAGCCCGGATGCCCAATTACTGGTAAGTGGAACAGACATCTCTGCACTTCAGACATTCGTGACTCACTGGGAGGCTTGGTTTTGCCACAGCTCCCCTGCTCTCCCTCCTCCCTCTCCAATTATTAATGCTCCAAGTTTAAAAGACTTGTTGCATTACGCTAATAGGCCAGTTGGGTACAAGATGTACACTGAAGGACTGAAGCAACAAATCCAGATTTGCTTGTTAAGATGTTAATGCCTCAGAGCGACACGGGAACCAGGAGCTAACAGGGGGAAAAAAAATCCAGCTGCCACATAGCCAAAAAAGTCTGTCCTCTTTTGAGGTGCTCATTCCCTCTTCCACCACGTCATTTGTCTTCAGCAGTCAGGGGCTCATTCATTAGCTCTATGTGAATGATGATCTGTGTATGAATCACACTGTTCGCTAATGATTCACGCAGTTGTAAAAGAGGGTATCAGGCTGCCGAGCCACCAAAGGCTATAAAACACTTACCAGAGTTCTTGTCTGACACGTAACCCATTCTCCCAGATCAGGTCATTTTCTGCCACTTGCTAGCATGTACTCTCAAAACAGCACTTCCTAATTGTGGCTGTAATTCAGAAGGAGCAGGTAGAGCAGGCAGACGAGAAAGCCCAGGAAATGTTTTACAACAATTAGANGCGGGCAGCCGGCAGGANGTCAACAACCCTTTGGACANTCCACCCNGCCTGGCAGAGGGAGAGGGCAGCTTTCTCAGCCCACCCACCCTCCACACCACCGAAACAGAAGCTCCCAAGAGATGTCTGAGATGAGGCCTGATCAGCCCCGCTCACACAGCAGTGGAACGTGGATTTTAAGCCCAGCACTGGAGACTGGCAGCCTGAAGAGACTCCCACAGTCAAAGCGGGGACACAGCGTGTGAGCAGCCGCAGTACACCCTGCGTGACTACCTGCCACAAGCCCTCGGGTACCACTTCTGCCCCGGACTAGTCCAGCCTCTCCACAAACGCCCCCTCCTTCTCCTCACAATACCAGAAGCAAAAGACAGTATTAATATGACAGCCTCTGCCTCTAACAGAACCGTGACCTCCTTTAGAATCTACTCTTAAGAAAGCGGGCTGAGAAAGCACTACTTCGAGGCAGCAATTCGGCTTCGGTAGGAACTTACATCTTAACCTCCTCTTCCCTGAACACTCCACACTGATGACGGATCATACAGCCAAAGCAGAAAATTCACCTTCAGTAAGGCTAACTGCCACGTGCCACCCCACAGACACTGCTCTTCCAGTCCTTGCCACGCTCACCTGCCTCACCTTGCCCACAGAGCGAAAGACAGCCCGTCACCCCAGGGCTGGCCCAGCCCACCTTCCAGCCGAAGCAAAGGCTTATCGCAAAGGTGGGTCCACTGGAGACATCAGCTTGCGGCGGAGAGATCCTCGAGGCTCTCCCACGACACGTCAGCACTGTCACCTGATTAACACAGCACAGGTTGGAAAGCCAGGCGGTACCTCGCCACAGCACTGCCCTTCACAGATCGGCCAGCTCACCCAGGCCCGGTCCAAGGTCTCCATCATACTCCACATCCTAAGGTCAAAGCTTCGGCTCTGCAGAAACAGATCCTATGTCGAAGGTTAAACTGCTTCCCAGAGCCCAGACCCGAGGCACAGCCACAACAACAAACGGATCCCGACTGGGAAGGCAGGGAAAGAGATCTGCTGCCTGTCTGGGAGCAGGGGAGGGAGCCTCTGAACCGACACTTCTCTGGCAACGTGGCCAGAAACCAGCCACGGCAATGCAAGACCACACCAAATCCTCCTCCTCATGTCTGACATCACTGAAATACAAGATGGTGATACTGGTGCTTGCCTGGACATGGTGGTATTGCTACACTCACGTAAGACACCGTACAGTACACCACTATATATGGTGCAGGAGAGGAATTCACACCGGAGTTCAGACTCAACTATTCCAGCACGTTCAACAGTTATTCCAGCACAGCTGCAACGTCAGCGCCACGAAGCTGTGCGGCACCTGCTATCAGCAGCAGGAGCCATCCACAGCCAAGTGCTGCAGATGCTCCCAGGAGTGACCAAGTATTTGCCCTGCCTTACTCAGGAGAGAAACACGGCTCGCCGACGCAGCACAACATAGCCCCGACATCACCAGCTTCCCAGCACATTGTTCAAAAGAAACCAGGAGCAAGGCAAACCCGTACAGGACATCTACTTGTAACTAACGCCGTTATTCCCTACAAGCAGCGTTCACAGCTGCCGTGTTAACTCACGAGAGGTGGGCTCTCAGGTCGCTTTGGAAAGGCCCACCACATGCCAAGACTACATCTTGTTCTCTAGAACCACCAGGTTGTCCACACGGGTCTCAGCCTTGCCAACTCGCCTGCTCACAACAGTGGCAGCACCCCAAGGTGCGGAGATGCGCAGCCTACCACCCGCCTTCACCCCAAGCAGCCTCCCGTCCCTGTCGCACGAGGCTGGGAAACAGCAGCAGCTTGAGGCTAACTCCAAAGCTGGGCCCTTCCACCAGGACCAGCAAGGCTCCAGGGAGACTGCAGGAGAACCCAGCTGCAAATGATGCCTTCTGCAACACAAGCTGGGCCAACCGTTTACATCTAATTGACAGGTCAGCTTCTCCACGCTCCAGCAGAACTACTGTATGCTTCACTTTGCAGGAATTCCCACACATTTTCAGGCCTCTGTCCTTCCTGGTGACCTTCTGTTTGCCTCACGTTCCGTTTCTCCCATACAGCAGGTGGAAGTCTCAACTGGGCACAATCCAAACCCTAGCAGGAACCTGCATCACTTTGCCTTCCCATGGCTCTGGAGACACCAAGACTTTACCTTCTCTTGCCATTTCTCCATTCTCCTGCCTGGATACATCTCTTCCAGTTACAACCAGAGTAAGTTACTTGTTTGGACTTCGCTTTTGCACTTGCTCAGCAGCCCACACGTGCCCTGTTCCCTACCCTCCAAATACGTGATTTGGAAAAATGTTCATCCACACTGTTTGTCAGCCTCAGTTGTGCTTGCAGACAGACACCATCCTCTTTGCCTCCTCTTTCCCTGTTTCAGTAAAATAACTCGTAAGGGCTACTGCTCCGAACAGAATCTAGCCCTGCCTTTAAATTCCAGGCAGGAGAGATGTCTCAACGGAGCAGGCTCCTGAAGGCTTTACCACTACAACGCAGGTCCACATCCTGCATCAGCACCCGCTGCGCTCTCACTGAGGGTCAGGGAGCCCACCTGCCCTGCAGAGGTGCGAGTAAACCGCTTCTGAGCAGAGCTGTCTGCAGGAAAAACTTTTCCAAACACATTTCAGATGTGACCTCTCAGGCCTAAGCCTGCAAGGAGACTGCCAGTTGTTGCCGATATCTGATTTTGCCAAGCATTCACAGCTTAGATTAGCAGAAAAAACACCCAACCAGAGCTCTGCTAACTATTCAACACTGCAAAGACCAAAGGAACAAAGAGTGATTGTCAGCGTAACACTGACACTGGAAAACTGCGTGAAGCAACAGCAGAAAAGCCTCGAGAGAGGCTCAGGGGAAAACACAGTGGTTAGTACTGCTTCCACTCGAGCTGCTGCAACACCCACAGGCAAAGGCACGGCTGCAGCTTCTGGGGGGCACAGGCTTGCACCAAGACTCCGTTTCACAACAGCTAACTGTGGACCGAACGCAGAATCTCTTTGCAGGGCAGCAGCAGAGATGCCTGACAAAAGTCTGTGCACTCCAAGCTACCAGGGATGAGTGACAAGGCCAGACTGCTCACAAGGGCGTAACTTGCTCATCACCAGCCTTTTACCCTCCTCTTCCTCTGGCCAGAAAGGTTAATTGCCTGCAGAGCAGAACTCGGGCCCCCTTTGCTCTCTTTCATACACACCCCACAGATACCAGCTGCTCCCCCTGCCCTCCTCACCACATCAGACTGATCAGCTCACTAGCTTTGTACAGTATCAGACAGTTTGCAGATCGACTGTGGACGAGCTAGGACGCGATAACAGACACTTCTGGTTCAGGAAGCAAGATACAGACAACAGCTCCTTCTACTCCCTGCCAGCGGAGGCAGGGTTTGGGGGTTTTAAAAATTATTTTTAAATTGCTTTGGCTTGCCAGGTTCTTGCTATCCAGAGAGCAGTGAGAGCCAGCTTTCCTAAGCGAGGCAGGAAACACAGCATAGGACATTCTTGCTAGGATGTTACCTGAAAGTTTGAGAAGCAGCCTTCCCCTCGCTGGCCTCTAGCCGATCAGCTTCTGGTAAAGCTGAAGCTCTAATCTTCTCCCTTGGCTTTCTGGCCAAACACTGCCGCTTCCCTCATCTATCCCAGACACGATAAAAGCATTTCCTTGCTCTTACGCTCACTTCACATTCTGATAGCATTTTTGATATCACTCTGCAGACTTCATCGCTGGGTAACAGCGGAGGTGCCCCAACCGCCACATGCGAATCGAACACCGAACTCCAGCTTCCTGCATTTCCCATCTCTTTGATCCACTGCAGGAACAACCAGCACACGAAACTGGGACACTGCTGCTGGGTCACTATTAGGAGTGCATGAGTAAGGGAAGGTGGAGACGCCAAGGAGGCCCTGGCCCTTCACATCACCCAGTTTAAAGGCTTTGCCCCCTAACCCACCCCAGAACAGGTCTTCCTACTTCGCAGGAAGAGGAAGCGACTCTCCCAAAGGCCGGAAAAGCCTGTTTCACCGCCTCACGCCTCTCGAGCCGGGGAGCCTAACAACGCTTCTGGTGGCAAAAGCTGCAGCATCTCTTCCCCTTGCTGGACCCAGGCAGACTAGGATAATTTTAGCTAGGAGTCCTTGGAAGCACGACGCGCATTTACACATAACCAGCATAACCTTGCTTATAGCAGGATTGCTAGCATCAGCAGCCTTCGTCAGGTGGTGGTTTAGCAGCTAGCACACATATTAAATTAAGGAACAGCAGTATCACGACATTTAGGAGATACGTGGATCCAGAGGGCTCAGCAAAACCTCCTACACCCATTTTATAGCACTTGCGGCCTCTTTACCACGAAGCAGAGATGTGCCAGGGAGCACTGATGGGGAAGAGGGAAGACAGCCGGGCTGTGGCCCCAGGAAGCTGCTGCCCCTAACAGCCACACGCTCCAAGCTGGCCCTTCAGCCTCAGCTCTCCCCAGAGCTCTCCAATACTTCTAATCTCCTTCTCTGCAACATTCACCTGTTCCAAACAACACAAGAGCTGCCCCTAAAGGCAGACATGCTACACATGCTACCATGTTTCAAATCACAGAGAGCCAAAGTATGCCCCAGCCCCCCTCAGCGCTGCTACAGGGACCGACGGACACCCGCAGCTCCCCAGGCCCTGTCACCTTCACGGCAGAAGTCGTTTACACGCTCCCGCGCTTGCCAGGACCTCCCTGCAAGTACAGCGCACGCTGTCAACGCTGCGCGAAGGCACCGCTCAATGATCACCTTCGGCAGCCAGAAGTTCACTCTGCTCAAAAGCCCTGGCTCCACACTCCCTTCTCCCACACACCCATCCCTTGCACAGCTACCTGACTTACAACTTACCTGAGCTGTAAGTCAGGTAAAAAAAAAAAAAACCTGGGGAGACCTGTGGCTTGGGGTCCCCTCCTGCCTGGGTTAGTTTTCAGCTGAGCGATTCCCCTGGCCTACCCGACACAGAAGAACAAGCGGCAGCGTGAAGGGAAAGCAGGAGCGGGCCCTCGGCTTACGCAGGCCGTCCGAAGGCGACCCGCCGTCCGGGCGGCCGCAGCACGATGCCAGCGGTGCCCCAGCCAGACGAGCACCGGTTCAGGTGAGTGTATGGAAACTGGAGCCACAAAGGTGGCAAACGAGTCACCCTTCATTTTTATTTTATTGCACTGTATACCGAGACACGCGCTTTCTTTGCTAGCTTACAGCTCCGGAACCTGCAGTTCTTGGAATTACCCAAGCCCGAGCGGCTTCTCCCCTCACACACCGAGGCACTGCGCAGTGAGACCCCCAGAAGCAGGCACTGTACCACCTCTGCCACACGGTGGGCTGCAAGAACACCCAGCAATTTCTCTTCTGGTGGGGGAAAAAAAAAAAAAAAGAACTCAAAGCGTGAGGATGGTACAAGCAGGCTCTGAGACTTTAAACTTGAAACACTGTCCAAACTTTGGAAGGGCTTGCTTTCAGAGAATCACACAATGTTCGGGGTTGGAAGGGACCTCTGTGGGTCACCCAGTCCAACCCCCCTGCCGAAGCAGGGTCACCC
>Ga0065711_1031856_pt1 | contig 28573 bp, 12 predicted proteins | sample Hoacrofraction12_FD_59098 | JGI IMG/M metagenome (GOLD analysis project Ga0065711, IMG submission 59098) | Hoatzin crop microbial communities from Cojedes, Venezuela - Epithelial fraction 12 v2 (version 2) | ecosystem: Host-associated > Birds > Digestive system > Esophagus > Crop | place... | reverse complement strand
TTTAGTAGAGACAGCAGTGACAGGACAAGGGGTAATGGTTTTAAACTAAAACAGGGTAGGTTTAGGCTGGATATAAGGAAGAAATTCTTTACAATGAGGGTTGTGAAACACTGGAACAGGTTGCCCAGAGGTAGTGGAGGCCCCATCCCTGGAAACATTTAAGACCAGGTTGGACAGGGCTCTGAGCAACCTGATCTAGTTAGTGGTGTCCCTGCTCGCTGCGGGGGGGTTGGACTAGATGACCTCTAGGGGTCAGTTCCAATCCAAAACTTTCTATGATTCTAACATGAGCCGCATATGCCTATGGTTTAGGTGATGCCAAATTATGTACACACTGAAGTTGTAACTCTTTACAAGTTGCTTGTTCGGTTTTGTGGGCTTTTTTTTTAGTTCCATAAACATCTAAATAAATAACTTATTTTTTTCTCATACATCCAAGAATGTTCTGAAACATCAGATTTGTCTCCTCACCACTACAGGTAATTATTTTCACATAGCCTACATCATTCAGGAAATCAGCTGTTTTTTTCTTGTGAAATACACTGCCTGCACTCTACGACTGCATATAAGCAATTTGGGCACTCAGCATGCAGACTACATATTCAGTCCTGTGGCCTGAATCTCCTACGGAGCCTCCTAAGAGGTTTTTAGAAATAGTTCCTACTTTAACCACATTCCCTCAGGGAATGAAGACTGAGTCATTAGCGTAATTTGTGTGCTAAGACACCTTCAAAATCGATAAATTACCCATGGGTCATTTCTAGTGAATAATCTGAATATGTTGCAACATATAGAATAGAAAACAATTCGTCAACACCTTTAACTTGGGTACTGAGAAAAAAAAAAATAGTTTATCTGAAAAGCCGAGGCTGTTTCATAAATCTATGTGAAGCTAAAATGATGGTATACCTCAGCTCCCCCTCCCAACCTATTAAAATGAATGAGAGAAAGCTGGAATTTGCAAGAGCTAACACTCCCAGAAAGGAGCATACTTCTGAGAGCAGTGCAGATATAGCACTGACTGACTTGGAACAAAAAGGACATTTCTTAGATCAAAGTACCTTCTACTAAATCAGCCATTTCTTTGAATAACAGTCAAAGATCAGTTAGAACTTTACATAAAATTATTTAACCTGTGGAAACAGATTAACAGTCTGATCATTAAAGGAAGAATACTAACTCTGCATCAGCTCCATGCAAATTTTAGAGTGAAATATAGCACAAAGTTCTGCCAGATCAGAACATTTCCAGAGTTTAGATTATCATATTTTAGATTATGTGTTTGCTAGGAAGTAGTGCAGGCCAACAGAATCTGATTTCGAGCGTGACTCTGGTACAAGCCACAAGAAGCAGGGACAATTAACAGTCTCAGCTCAGAAGTGCACTTCTGATGCAGATTTGTGTAGATACACCTTTATGATCTTCCTGTCCTTGCTGGGGATGGAAAGCACAGAGTGCTTTTTCTTGGTTTATCACAATTTCAGTATGTAGCCTATATTTACATTTAAGAATATGCTTTGTTTTGCCATCATTAGATGGCTGTATACTCCATGAGCTCTTATCTCAGCCAACACTTAAGCAATACAAACAAAGCAGATCCACAGAGCCAGCCAACAGCCCATTCAAACAGTTCCATGATTAAATCTTGTTAAAGAGAAAAATAGTACAAACTGATCTAATAGATTAAGAATCAATCAATAAACCTCCATCTGTTTTAAATCCTGACTGCACCACCTCAATGGAAACATCACAGGGCTGTGCTAGAAGCTGTCATCAATTAAAATGACAGGACTCTTCTCAATTCTGTTCAATCTAAACCCCTAATCTAAACTTCTGTGCTTTGAAGGCTCTCCCCTGTGCACACACACAGAGGCTTGTGCCAAATGGGCAGCTATTTACCAAACTCCTGTCCAGCCCTCCAAGATCCACAGGTGAGTGGAAATGGCTCTTTATTACCCCTGAGGTTCTAGTTTAGTTCACAAACTGACATAGCACATTAACAATTTCAGACTCCTCATAAAAGATGTTTCTATCTTTTCGTATCATACAATGTTTGACATCTTCATGCTGGGGTGAGATACACAGGTTCAATTCCCATACTCCACCCAAGAGACTCAAACTTTACAGCTCACAAAAGTTTCACTTCATTATATTGGCTTTTCACCCTAAAATTCATGAAGCGGAGAAGTAATACTTCAGAACCCCCTCTTTCCTCCACCAGGTGTCTAGCTTAAATAGTCAATTATTTTTTCTTCTGGCCCTGTGAAGTTTGTACTCTCTGCAGCACTTCGTCATAGTTCCCACACAAGCAAGACTACCCCATACAGTTTGGCTTATGGCCCTACGGACAATTAACTTTGTGTCTAGGGGATGAAGGTTTCAGTTCCTTTAGGAAAGGGTTTGGAAAGGAATGGAATCTGGGCTCCCATGTTTTGGCCAATACATGAGGGCAGGCAGTAGGACCTCCTGCCCCTCTTGAGGTCATACTTCAAGAGAAATGGATGCTGCACCTTCTCTCACCAGAGCATAACCAAGCTCAGGATCACAACTGCCTGTTTCCTAGTAGCTGCATCTAGGTAGCTCGTTACTCAGACTTAAAAGGCTTTTCTGCCTGAGTCAGCCTTCTGAAGAGCACAGTATGCAGAGACAGATGGCGAACTCAAAGCCACAAACTGGACTTTTGGGGCTGGATGCCTGTTTGTCTTCCTTTAAATGGATCTGGATCCAAGTTGCAACCCACATTCGCCAGAGAGAGAAAGAGAGAGAGAGAGAGAGAGAGAGAGAGAAAAGTGTGACATTAAGTTTCTTGCTCGCTGTTACGCTTGAGTGCCCTCCTTCCACTCAAAAATCAAGAAGCTTAGAGAGCTACTGCACAGGTATCAGCAAGCTGAACTATGACTATCAAACCAGTAAGAGTGATTTGCAACATACCTGATATTCAGTGTAATTAGGAGCTGAAGCACCCATTAGCAATCAGAAAATGGACAAATTAGTTTGTACCTAGACAGGCTAAAAGTGTTACCATTTAAATACCACCATCTAATGTTTTGGGGTTTTTCCCCCAACCTTGTCCATAGGGCTAACATTCTCCCTCTCTTCTCCTTACTGCGGGACTGCCAATTTATACATAGAGATTCAGAGGTGTCTTGTTTAGCCAGGGACTTGGTATGCAAGTCCAGTGCTTTCATTTAGCCCAACAACTCAAAGGCAACAGCATCTGGCTTCCAGTTCAATCTTGATCTAGGTGATATCTACCTTTTCTTCCCCTCTCACAGAGAATATTCAGTTTCGTTTTCCTACATTCTTTTACTCATTTAAATGCTTGCTGTCTTCATCCAGGAAGCAACAGAGTTTCTAAAGAACAGTAGAATTTGTAGAGCTGAGATATTTCATGCAGCTCAATCCACAGTGAACGAATTTCCATTGGTTTTCAGGTGAAACACCATTTATTTTAAAGTACCACACACAATGTGAATGCTCCCAGTAAATCAGACTTTACAGGTTCACTTGCTATTTGTGTTCCCGCAACACATTAGTTGAACTAATTAATGTGTCTTATAGCAAGTACTTTGTTTTGGCATGGCCAGTTGCCTTCCAATTGCATTTGGGCTGTAAATTCTCAAGGACAAGGGTTTTCTCCCTGTCAAAACCATGCCATTTAAAGCAGTGGAGAAGTGGCAGAAAGATGGAAACAGAAGAAGGAATCTTGACTTTTTTTTTTTTTAAACTTTTGAATGTCATGGTAAGCAAGGTTTTGGGATAAGTTTTCAGCAAAGCACGTAAATTACCACTGGAAATTATTTCCTCCCAAGTAAGACAAGCCAAGAACACTCCCACACCAGCCTGCCTCCATCTGAAGTCTGATTTGCAGCATCTCAGTTCCTTAGGGAAAGCAAGGTGAGTTTTTACACCTATTACTGGATGTCTAATTCAGTAGGTCATTGCCACTTCCAATCCAGAATATTCACCTTACAATACTCTCACTGAAATCTGTGACAAAAAAAAAACCCACGAACTGGAGCAGTTTAGTTTTTTTAAAAATTTGAATAGTATTCCGAAGATGGAGAAGAAAGTTTGTAACATCCCTTTTGCAAGAATTTAGGAGATTTTTTTTTTTTTTTTACAAATCTAAACAGTCCTATGATCTCTCCCTCCTCACTGCTAGAACTGTGCTGCCCTCTGCCCATTTTCCACTCAGTGTGCCACGCAATCTTTTAGATCTGCAAAGCTGTGTTTGTTCTGCAGGTGACACATGCGTGCAGTTCTCAGATTCTTGCATGCATTGTCTCAAATCCCCTGCAGTAGAAACCACTAGTTCTGCAGTTTTTATTATTTTACCCAAACCTACTAAAAGAAAAAAAACACATGCACTCATTTGCTGTGATTGCTACAAGTGCTTCTTAAATAATTTCTGATATGACTGCCCACTAAAGAAAAATGAAAAATAAATACAAAACCCAAAAATAAATACAAAATCCAAACATAATATACAGAAAATACAAACTACAGAAATAACCGTTTCTTAGTTAGTGAGCCTTCTCTAGCCTTCAATAGTCTTCTCTGAAATGTAACATGAAGTTATATGAACATTATTACAAGTAACCTTGCAGTGGTCACAAAGGAAAAGGAAGTGTATTTCAGTTTCATGATTTAAGGGTGTGTACGTGCACAAGGATGAGGAGAACAAGAACAGATGGAGTTACTTACTGAACGGTAGGACTGTATGAGAGAAAGCAAAGACAAGGACCACCACCACAGGAGCAGCCTGAAGGCAGTGAAGGAGGTGAAATGCCAGTAGATGGCACTCAAATCTGCAGCACAACCCCAGCCTGCAAGCGGCTGTCTGCAAACTAAGGGCAGAGATCCCAGCAAACAGACAGAAGGTTTGGGGGACTGGAAGACTTCATGGTGTCTGAGGTGCTGTACCACAGCACACAAGGCAGCCAGGCCGCAGAAGACCAAGAGAGCTCAGGGTGGCATCCAGGTAGCTGGCCGAGCCACGGTGATCTGCTCACTGGCACGCAACAAGGGTAGATATATTTTCCACTACAACTTAGACATCTTTCACTCCCTGGCCACTTCCCACCTCACCCCATAACTAGCCTCAAAACTATGGGGAGAAATAAGGAGTCTAGCTTCATAACAGATCTTAAATCAGCATATCAGAGCAGGCTACGGAAGGCAGCACTATCACCTCTCTCAACAAGAGCTTAGAGACAAGTCAGAAGGCAGGGCAATTATTCTACTGAACTTTGTTCTGAAAATTAAGGGGCTCCCTTCAGTCTAACCCCCACATCCACAGAAGCCAGTGGTGGGCCACTCGGACAAAGTGCTTAGACTTGTAACCACTGAAAATCAAGATGTGTACTCTTCTGTCCCAGAAGCTGTCCTGCATGCATACATCCCTGTGCAGTTAATGTTTCCTCCTTACTGCCTGCCGAGTTCACAGAATACCTTAAGAGACAGGAGGAAACCTACTATTAAAACTAAGTTACTTAGTGCCTTTTAAAACATACTGTTTCTATTAGTAAGCATCAAAACCAAAATAACTGAGCCATTAATCCTTAATAAAACTTTTTTTTTGTAAATACATATCTCTGTTCCCTGGCTGCTCACAGCTACTAATACCAAAACTTTCCTAACCTTTCCTTTTCTAGTGCAGATGCTCTTGACACTTCTGGGCTGAATCCAGAACTCCTTTAAGCTGGATCAACAAGATCCATGAATATTCAGGCACTAAGGAATTTGGGCAGATATCCAAGAAGTGGCAGGACCCAGCTGATGAATCTAAGGGTCTCCCAGATTTTTAGTGCCGAAAACACAACTATCCAGATAGCTTTATGCTCTAATGTGAGCACATTAAAGCCTACGAAAGAAAGAAATTCTGTTCTGTTGATAAAAAACATGTTTTAGCCTTTTCCTCCTCATGCAGTCAGTTCCAATGCTGCTCCTCACAGAGCTGCACATGCTATCACTCAGCAGCTTTGGATGAGAACTTGCTTTTGCTCTGCACTTCCCCTCCTCATGAGTAGTAAGGTATGGGGACAGAGCTGACACAGGGTTATTTTCTGAAGGGCTCAGGTCACAGATGGCATTTGTTCTCACTGTCACAGCTCCAAGACCAGGTATGAGAGCTGCAGATCCAGGGACTGGCGTGGGAGGGAAGCAGAAGAGGAGGGACATGAGGAAGTCGAGCTGCAGCCAAGCCACTTTGCTTCTGTTCCAAGCTCCCAGGGAAGCTTCATCCTCAGCCCTTTGGCACACACTTCTCTGACCCAAGAGCTTCTCCAGCAGCAACTGCCAAACCTGCAGTTACCCTCTTGGATAAGAAAATTCCTCAACCCTTTTTTCTGCCAGTTCCTGGAAGAGTCTGCACCAGAGACAGACACTTGGAAGAATCATCTGAAGAAAATTGCTCCCCCAAGGAAAGACACAGAGCGTTGGAAACTCAAGCACTGAGCCTTTAGCCACCACTAACAAACACGGACCTGGCCGAAAGCAGTCAGGGCTACAGCCCCTGCCTTCAAAGCAGCTTAGCCCCATGGAGGAGCAGGAAGACAATTATGTGCTTTCCCTCGGAGCCAACACCAGCAAGTGCAGCCTTGAGACTAACCAAACACAGATCCCAACATACTGGTCAGAAGCAATCAGGGGTGGCCCAAAGGTGGTGATTGTACCAGTGCTTTTTGGGTTGATTTTTCTACTGGGAATGGTGGGAAACACATTGGTTTTGGTTGTCCTGGGGCATCCCCATCCTAGTGGACGCCCATCACGCACCACTACCAACATCTTCATCCTGAACTTGAGCATTGCTGACTTCTCCTTTCTGCTCTTCTGCATCCCCTTCCAGGCCACCATCTACTCCCTGCCAGAGTGGATCTTCGGTGCCTTCTTTTGCAAGTGGGTTCACTACTTGGCCATGGCAACAGTGCTGGTCAGCATCTTTACTCTGGTGGCTATGTCTGTGGATAGATACATTTCTGTGGTCCATGCCAAGCGTTCACTCGGCATCCGCAGCAACCGCAACGCTGCTCTCAGCGTGGGCATCATTTGGCTGCTGTCTCTACTCATTGCCATCCCTGTGGCTCAGCACCAGGCCCTCATGAGTGGTTATCAGCATGCACCCAACAGCTCCTTCTGCTGGGAGCACTGGGCAGATGGTTCAACAGCCAAGCAGATGTACAAGATTACCACCCTGCTGGTGGGATACCTCCTGCCCCTGGTTCTCATCACCTGCTGCTATGCCAAGGTGGGTGAGAGGGACGCTTGTAATGTTTAAATGGAGGGAAAGATCACTCCCAGACTCTTGGTGGCTTGGATGTGTACACTCCAACTACCCAGCCAACAAATAATAGATCCAATCCTTTTGATATTCTCTCTTGGTATAGAATACTTCTCTAGGTAGGGAGAGGGAAGGAAAATAGAGAATAACAGCAGCTCACGAAAAGGATTACAACTGCCAAGTTGACACCCAAATCCCCTATAGGCTCTTGCTGTTTTTCAGTTTGTCCTTTCTTGATAATAAATGTTTGTTGCTCGCAAGAAAAACCCATGGAAGGAGAAAACATGCAGAGTGTACAGAAACAGTAAAGACATCACCTCAATTTCTTTCCTTTTTTTTTTTAACCACAAAGCTCAGACACTGTGTCTTGCAAAGACTTGCAGGAAAAGATCTTAGGATCAGAGTTTTATTCAGCAATTAATCTCTTCCTTTCTTATGGATAGCTAGCACTTAAATTTTTGGTTTCCCCTTACTCATCTTTAGCATATTTAAGACTGATAGTATGTTTACGAGTTGCGCTAACATGCAGAATAAGTTTTTCTGTGAATTTTGAATTAATACCCTACCGTGCAGGGACTGTCAGGGACTGGGCTTCCTTGTCAGTTGTCAGTTGCAGGTCTACCCTCTTGGAAAAAAAAAATTGTTTTCCTCGAATATAAGTTCCCTTTTAATCAAAAAATACTTTACTTTCAATACTAATCTGTTCTGCTATCATCAGTGATAAAGACAGGACAATGCACTTAGATTTAACCTAAAAATCTCTAAACCTCAGGCCTTGCTTGTCACAAGAGAAAAAACCTCTTAATTCCTGTCACTGTAGCTCCAGCTGTTTGTCCCACTCACTGCCCTAGGTGAGACAGCAGCGACTGAAAGGTGAGCTGCATTTAATAGAGGCATTTTTTTTCATTCATTAATTGCTTTAGAAAATTTAGTCTCTTCACTCCAAAGGCCTAAGTATAAATATTGCCAAGTTACTGCCATACTACAATCAGGTTTCAAAAGCTTGATCTAGATGTTGTTAACTGAGAATTTCTCTACAGTGCTCTAACATTTCTTACAACTCTTCCTCTAAAAGGAGACCCCAGTCTGACTGCCCCATTTGTTAGAGCTGCATTCAGGAGTGGCACAACAGTCACACCAGGGTACAGTACTGGCAGTCTGCTCTCTGCCTGTGTATATAATAAACCTAGAGAATAAATGCAGATAATCTAAGGCACAATCTAAAATTCAAAATCCGTGGAATGACTCCTATGGATTTCAGCACAGTGCCAGCAGAGCTCTTAATATATGCTGAACTACATCTTCTGGAAGCATAGCAGTTTTAATGCTTTTTCCAAACCTTGTTTCTTGAAGGAGGAAAAACTGTGGAGGGCTTAGAATTAAAAGTCTCAAAGCATCAAATTCAACTTTGGTTGAAGTCAAGCTAAAACAATTATTTTAATTTTTGCTGCTTGTATGAGAAGTTCAGATACTAATATAAACAATTCAGTTTCCCATTCAATATATTGTTCCTTCCCCCTCCCAAGGTTTTATGCCATCTGCATACAAAAGTAGAGAACATTTCCAAGAAGTCAGAGAGATCAAAGAAGGTAAAAATCTGTGGTTTAATGTGTACACTGACTGTAACATAACAGATATGTCAGGTTTCTAAAATAACTAATAGCCTTTTCAAGCTCCATCTGCATACTGAAGTGTCATTCACATACCAGTCTTTCAGCTCAGGTTCAGAGTTCATGTTGACAATTTGTTATATCATTACAGACACAGTACATAATGATGCTATTATTGAAATGCTATATTGATCTCTATATGGAGGCCTGCTGGACTGCCTTTCAGTTTATTGTGCTGTTATAGAATCCCACAAATACTATTTGTCTACATTGGCAATCAGAAAGATACTTGGACTACAAAAATATCTAGGTGTTTTGAGTACACCTCAGCAAGCTGAAAAGAAAATACATAAAGAACCCTGAAGCTGAAGTACTCCAGTTTTGCTGCAGTTTGTGTTTAAGATCTTTCTTATGGTTTGCATTGAAGTAGGTGGGGGATTCAGGTCCTGGTTTGATCCCTTTGCAAGCTGTATGAAATAAGCAGAATTGCAAGTGTTTACTGAGAAAAATGTTAGGGATAGAAATTTTTTTTCTGTAACAATCTTAGAGTGAATAAGTCTCAAGTACCAAAACTCACTGAATTCAGTGATGCAATGTCAGATTTACCTGACCTGAAAGAGAAAAATGCTATTTCGGTCAGAAATATTATAATTGTTGAGTGTGCAGTGATGAGTGAAACTGCAGGCTATCTGGCTAGTCAAAGACAGGAAGTAATGCAGTACTGTCATTAGCTGCTGGCAGGACAGTCAGGTCACAGTCCGTGCCAGTAGCACAGCAACCATACAACCCAAAGGAGCAGTGTGTGCACCTCCAAGCAGATGTGATAGCCAGTGGAGATGACTAGGGAATGCTTTGGTTTGCTCTCAGCCAGTGCACTGGCCTGTTTCAGCAGCAACCTGCCACATTAGAGCAGCCCTACAAGACATTGCCATGATGCTATGACAAAAATGAGGGTCATAACAAACGTGGCCATTTGATTGAAAAGGGTGCAAGACAGAAATCAAAGCTTTGACATGACTCCAGCAAACAAAGACAGACACTGGTACCACAGCTGCAACAAGCTACAGATGTTTTGAAACGTGGAACCACTTCTGGGCATGACAAGTTGCATCCAGTGATTTATTCACTAGCATTACAGGACAGCCCTGTAAACCTAGGTCACTCACAAGATGAGTAATCCAAGATACTAGATTTTCAGCATGCCGCAATTATACCTCATAATAACCTGAACCGGTACCTCTATTGACTGCTCTTTTGACAAAGAGACTTACTGTAATGGGGACAAAAGGTAATCCCTAAATACAACATAGCCATCTGTTCCTTATCTCAGAAACAAACTAATCTTAGTAGGTTAATGTTCTGTACGCAGCTAAGGTATCACAGAAAGAGGTACAGTTGTCGTCAATGTAGATGACTTCACGATCTACCTATTCAGGAAAAAGCAGAAGTACTTTCTGAGGTTAACTGTGCACTTTAGCAGCTATAATAGCATCTCAAACAAAACTTACGGGATTTTAATACAGAAATAATATCTTTCAGGTGTATCCTCTGCGATATTGTGCTACAATTTCAATAGTCTGGTCTGTGCTGCTTTTAGCTGGTTTAGAGCTGTTAGAGATTTTGCCAGTCCTTTATGCCTATGAATCCTAACCAGACTTAATTACAGATTATAATTAGTTTCAACTGGTTCATTGCATTCACTAACATACAGTCAATTTTGTTGCTAACATACTTATGAATATCAACCCATAGCTGGTCTTGCACCTGCACTGCCTGTAAGGATAGTACTCGACTGGTATTTGCAATATTATCTCACAATACAAGACAACTATAGCAGTTATACCACACACAACATTTCCTTGATGGGAGCTACTTCTGCTTTCCCCTTCGAGTGTTTTTGATAATGTTTTGTGTGTTCAATTGCTGAGTCCACAGAATGAGCATAAAGCCTCACAAATACCACTTTGTTCATCTTCTTCTTCCTGAACCTTATTGAGATTAATGTTATTAGTCCAGCTAGTCTAATTCCAAGCAGGTTCTGATAAACATTCTTTTAATCACTTTTTCTAAGGCAATAAATTATGCAAGAATTAGCTGCTATGTATTGCCTGCTGCAGGAACACCACCAGACCTAAATGAAACAGACTACATTGAAGAACACCATGTCTTATTTTGCCTGCTGACTTCCCCATGAACACTGATGCTGCCACAGATATACTGTCGATTAAAATATGAGAACCAAGAGCATCGTTTCTGGGCAGATAGTGCAGACTAGCAGAAAGCACAGTCAGAGTCTTGCATGCTTAACAACTACCAGCAGAAAAGGCAACCAAGATCTGTTGATAACTTTTCTTATGTAAAATACAGCAACTAAAGTGCTAAGAAGCACTGTCATTTTGCATAAAGTAATTTCGTGACTTTACAAGTCTGAAAAGTTGCTTTAGGTCTCAAAGTCACCAACAAATCCTGAAACAGTTTGGTTGGCTTAAATTCCCCTCCTGTCTTTCCTTACCTCTATATGAATGGCACACTACCCATTTCTTTGCTATATTTTAAGAAAATGTTAACAACAGTTGAAAATAACTACTGTCATTACTGCAGCAATGTCTGTAAAGCAGTAAGTTACAGAATTTCATTTACAACACTCATTTTTTTCAGATGTATCCATTTGCATTGTTTTCATATTTGACCTGTAGAGCTAGATGAAAAAACAGTTCTACACTTTCTTCAACTTTGGGTTTCCTGATTAGATATGGCTGAGAGAACCAATCTTAAAAAAAATACCTTTGACATCACCTGTTCAAAAAAGTTAATGGTACAGCACTTCTTTCGCCCTCCCTCCCCTTAAGTATTTCCCTGGCCATAATTCTGGCATGCCTGGTAGCAATTCCTGTTCCATTTAGCACAGTTAGGCCTAATTAAATAGGCAGTCCTTTCAGATGAAAGAAAAAAAATCAAATACATTCCTCTCTACACACACACACCATCTTCCACAATTTGTCTCCTTCCAGGACTTTCTGTGTAGAAATTGGTCATCTACACTTTCTGCAGGCCAAACAGCATCTTTAGTCTACCTATTTCAATTATTTCTTGCTTCAACCTCTTCTCTTAGCAGTTTATAAGGAGTCTTTCTTGAGTAGGTTGCAGACATACTCAATTCCTGCATACAATTTCACAGTATACTTGAAACACATTGAGTATCAGTCATTTAAAGCAGATCTTCTAAAGAACACTTCACATTAGAGCCTAATAGGAAATTCATATGTGCATATCATTTCTGTTAAATTAGCTTCCTTCATATGTACTTAATTGGACAATTAATGACAAGTAGTTTTGCTTGGTTTTAATTCATAAACTTCATGAGAGACTAAGTGAACAGCTTTTTCTTATTTTGCTCAAAGATGTTTGACAAATGAATCTTGCTCCTGAAAGGTTAATTTAGCATATACAGGACATCTAGCTTGTTCTGAAATACATGTGTGACTTCAGTGGCTCAACCCCAATTGCTTTGATCTATCAAAATAAAAACAACAGCAAAGTCTTCCAATGAGGTGACAAAATTACCCGATTCACATCTGATAATTCATAGTGTGTATCTTGAGCACACTGATACGGAAAATGAAGCATCATACTGGTACAAAAGAGTACAGTTGGGAGCTATGACCACTCAGTTCCTACTTCTTTCCTATAATTTCAAGAAAGCAGGACACCTGAGCTATTATCCTCCTCTCTCCCCCAGGGGAAGAGGTTTGGTCTGTTGGGATTTTTTCGTGTGTGTGGTTGGCTTGTGGGTTTGGGGTTGTTTTGGTTTTGACAGATAAGTAGGAAATTTTGCAAACAGCTATTTGTTCAGATCTCACTACATTCATCTGGGCTACATATGTGAGTAAAGGTCTCAAAAGAATCAAGTTGCAGACTTGGAGACCTTGTTGAACAAGATTTTCCAGTGAATTGATTTTGCCATTCAGAATTCCAGAAACTTTGATATCTCTTCAGCTTTGTGCTGTACACACTCCTCAAGATAGAACACTTTGAAGACAAAACATAGTTAAGAAACAAAGCAAATGCCATCGAGCTTAGGGAAGGGACTTCTCACAAACAGCATTACACATGCTGGCTGAAAACATGTTGCTATTATTCTCCATTATAGGCTGCTTCTAAAAAAGCCAGTAATACAGAATAAGACATTTTAAAATGTCATGATTTATTTCTGGATCTTTCACTGACCTTGTTGGAGCCTTAGTATACCACCATTCCCTCCACCCCCAAATCCTGTAAAGACTGATAAAATGCAGAAGATACATCATCCTAATTCACATAGTTTGAGCCACAGAAGTGAGAAATGCATGCAGTGAGGAAGTATTACAGAGACAAATCCAAATTCAAACCACCTGAAAGGTCATACGGTAGCCAGTATTTTATCCGCTGTTAGTACATCCTGTGAATCTCCAAACAACATGTGAATCTGGATAAGGCCAACATTTACAGGACAAGTGAGAGAGGCTGCTAGATGCAGACCTAGGGCGATTTCTAAAGAAATGATGATAGCATGGCCAAGTGAACAGTCCCAGCGTTGTGCAAGTATATGCCTGACTCTCCTAGGTGCATTGCTGTAGAAAAGAATGCAAAATAATATTGGATGTAACTAAATCTGAGCATGTGAAGTGTATTACTGGAACCCACATACTTGATACTGCAGCTCAACCTCTCCCTCTAAACATTATATTTTAACAGTAACCTGTATCAATGCCTTTAAAAAAACCCAGCCAAACAAACAACAAAAACTTCATTCTGCGCATGGTATTTGCAAAGTCACCTTTCCCTTCTCTTCTGTTACTTGTGATCTTTCTGCTCTCTAGCATTGTCCCATTTGCCACAATATTGTACTGAAAGTTTATGTTATTTGAAGATATGTAAGGGCTAGAAGGACAGACAGGAGGGCCTTGTTTTCTAAGGCCAACCTCCTTGTGGGCAATGTTTAGGTATATGATTGTAAAGTTAATTACAAACACATTTTATTTGCATAGGCCAAGTTTACGAATAACCAGAGAGCTCTGACAGCCACCCCCTCCAAGTCAGTGTTCAAACACTTGCTGCAAAGAACAAGTTTGTCTTTGTCTTTAACAGAATCCTACACACGACATACAATCTTCCAGGCATATACACCAAAAAAAATATTTTATATATGGGTTGTAATTTTAAGCTTTTAAGTTACAGCACAGTTATGTTCAAACTACAGCAGTTAATTTATGCACACTTGAAACTTTGCAAAAATTTCCCTTGCACAAAGTTTGTTGCATCCTGACTTCATATTCCATTATCAAAAGAGTTTGACCTTTAATCCAGAGTCCTACTTTGCAAGGTTTTTATATATGCTTGCCATCTGCATGTCAGTGTTTGACATGCTCAGTTTAATATGCTTCTATGTTTATATGCAATATTTGTGCATTAGATCAAGGAAGCTTAAGACTTTGCAAGTTCAGGCTGAAATTCCGCATGATGAACTAAGACAGTGCTTGCAGAAGAGGTACACAACTGTCTGTTTCCACATTTAATGCCACACTAGCTGCACAAGTTTGCCAGCCTTAAAATTCAGATGGCGTGATGCTGCAGGATTCCCCTTTGCAGTTTTGGGTAATCGTTTCTTGGGGCCAGCCAAGAAGACCACATGCTAAGAAATCCTAGGCACCCCCCTGTCACAAATAAAGTATATTTCGGTCCTATTACTTCCTTTCTGCGTTATGTAGAGTACAGTAAGTCTCTAATATGGCTCCAGGGAAAGTTAACAATTCCCTGTCTGACAGTGTCAAAAAGAGTTTCGTAAGAGCCCAGCCCTAGGAACTCTGAATGTACATCTGCAGGAAACAAGATGATTTAATGACGGAAATTAATGCAAACCAAGGTCTATTCTGATCATCAAGTGGCCCTGTGGTGTTTTACTGGCCTCTGGAGCACACCAGGTTCCTCGGTGTTTACTCAGTTTTGTCCTGTACATTTTTTTTAAAGAACAAATAACAAGACTTGCAAACTGAACAATCTGAAATGTTTTTACAAGTTTAACAGTGTTTCTGGGGATATGAATTTCACAGCTATTTTGCAAGCTCCCTTGAAAGGGCAGTAGGAGATACGGAACCTTGAGGCCGAAAGGTCCAATTAACAGACCAGTTGAGCCATTTAAAGCTAATAAATTAGTACTACGCTTTTCTATTGTTTAGCTACAAAAGAAAAGTGAACCAGGCTTACCTGGTGGGAGAGCAGTGTCTCTTGTTTTGTTCTCTATTCCTTTCCTAATTATGCCTAAAATTTGATTTGCCTTATTTTATTACTTTTTTTTTAATTTCTCTTCTAGCCACTGCTCAAGAACCAAGCTATTCACAAAACTATCATACGACCAAGATCTTGCTCCAGAATTGTAATGATCAATTCAAAGCACATCTTCTCTATGAAGCCAATTGTTTTCTTCCTCAGCTCACATATTCACCACCTTACATTAACCTACATGCTCTGTTCGTTGCTCCCAGAGCTAAGTAAACACAAATACATACAGAGTTGATGTGGAACACTCCGTGGAGCACTGCATTTTGTATGTGATACAAACCATACAGAACTCCTTCAAGGTAGACGGGTATTCCTGAACAACTTGGCCAAAAGAGGCAGGCAAAAGTTGCACTGTAACTGCTTTCCTATATGCTAAACTATTTATATGGCTTACTGTTCATACAAATGGAAGGTTTTCATATAAACTTAATGAATGTGATGTTCAAGGCCTTGGCACTTGAACAACAGTAAGTGCAGCAAAGGACCATGGGAGATGCTGGAATCCCTTCAGCAAAAAAATATTAATTAGAAGTGAAATCCCGCAAGTTGTTTTGCTAACAAGAGCCTAGGGCAGTAGGAATTATTACCAATTAGTGGATAATAGGAATATCATAATGCTCATAGTCATTTATGAATACAAAGTAAGTATTAAGGGCATCAACAGAGGAGATTTGTGACTTAATGACAGAATGAGACATGCAGATGAGCCCTTAGAACACTGCAAGTAAACTGCTGCAAAACTAAGAGTCTACCTCTTCGCACACAATGCAAGTTGCCAAAATGAACTGATAACAACTGAAAACCTCTTTGCTTCAATTCCTTGTCTTCATGATAGCCGACTGCCATCTCTGATTGCAAGAAAGAAAGCACAGAACAATGGCAAAGAACACTTTCAGTGTTGTTTTCAGACCACTGAACAGTAGTATTACACTCAAGTGTAATAAAAAAAGTCAAAGGGCAGTGAGAATTTCTTCAGAAGTAATTAATAGATATGTTTGCTCTGAAGCAGAGGAAGCTGTTACCCAACATTTAAGTTTGTTAAGAATAGATAAGGCCTTTTTTGAACCAGCTGTTTGAAGTGTGCGTTTATCACTAAGCTATAAACATGTTCCTGGAAATCATATTGGGCTTTGGGACCTTTCTGTTAGAACTTTATGGGTAGAAAGGAAAAGGATTTTGTTTGCAAATACATCAGGGGGAGTTGAATTTGTGAACAATGGAGAGAATCTGGCATGAGGAGAGAAGGAACTGACAGTTTTCACTTTGCACTTTGGCCTAAAAGGGAACTTGGAGCAAAGGGATGCTCTTAGCTGGTTTCTGTCTTTAGAAAACAGATGATCCCAGAATATAAAGCCACAAAAACTGTTTTCCTCAGAAGCTGGTAAGTACCTCCAGCAGTACAGTGGTAGATTGTGCTAAGCTACATGTCCATCCTGGGCAACAGAGTGTACCTGCAGTATCTAAAAGCAAAATCTTAGGGCACCATGGGTCACTACTTTTTTGTCAAGACTCAGTACAGTAAAAGTAAAATATATAGCCAACTCTGAAACTCTGTAATTTACCCAAATTAAGTCTGGGGCAATGAAAACATGTACCAAATGTCTCTCAAACTTTAGGGGAAAGGAGATGCAAGTCAGAGACGAGCATAACAGGAAAAAGAATTTCAGTAAATCACATTATCAGATAGGCTTTGTATTAGAAGTTAAGAGAAAAGTCCTGGCCCGTACACAAATGCTAAGGAAATATGGTACAGTGTGAAGAAGCAGCACTAGCTAGAATGAGTCTGCCTTTGGAGTCACAGCAGAACATTAGTAATTGAAATTAGTTTTGAGGAGTAAGGGGAAGGAAGACCCAAAGTCCAAAACAAGCTTGCTATATCCCACATCCTCCCACAGAACAGTAATAAAGGAAGGGTCAGTTGTTATTTGCTGATAAGACAGTGTGGAAGAACAGGCATAGGCTTCTTTCTACTTCTTCCTTCAGAATCATGGAAGAAAAAAAAAGAGGAAAAAAAAAACCACTTCTACCACATTCAGAAAAGAGCAGTTGTCTCACTAATGAAGCCCACGTTTTCTGTGGGCCAGTGAAAATATATGGTTTACTAAAAACCTCATTTAATGTTCCTGCCCATTTCTGTGTGGCTGAGGTACACTAGATGGTCTGATCAGCTCTGAAAAAAAGATGTGCAGCTAGCCGTCTCAAACTATAACTAGGTCAAGAAAGTCACAAGCTCTCTACTTTTGGACTGCTTTGTCCACTCTATATTTTAATCTCAGGAATATTTATTCACCTAATGTATCAAGTAGTTCTGCCAAAAATAGGTAAGTCCATGGAATACTTCAAGCATTTGACTCACTACAGGACAATCTTAATGTTGCCTGACAAATTCAGTCAACTTCATTAGAAACTTAAGGACAACAGCTCCAAATACAATTAAATACTAAAGACTTCATCATCCTCCAGAATGAGGCATCTCCCCTGAAAAGGGTATTTAAACACATTTCCCATTGCCTTTTGAAGGACAGAGGAAGGCTAAAAGCAAGAAATAGCTTGTCCAGGGCTGAAAAAAAAACCAAACACAAAAACCAAAGGGAAAACAGACAAAGAAAAGCAGGAAAGCATAAATGAGAGTCAGATCACCTATTAAGATGATAAAACAGTAAACGAGTAAACTCTAGACAATCTGTGCATGGCAGAAAAAATAAGGGGGGAAAATAAGTGAGAAGTGTATCTTTCACAAACAAAAATACTAGACTCTCCTAGTCTCTATTTTCCCCCATGCTATTGATTCACTGTATACTTAAGCACACTTACTTTGCCTGTACAACAAATAATGCACAAAGTTATTTTGTGGAGCTGCTTGAAAGACTTTTAGGAGTATTAACAGAGATTTAGGTAATCCAGTAGTGGCCATTGTACATGTCTTATGGACCCACTGAACCTTTGGAGATGAACAAGAAGGCTAGCATTAAGTGGGCACAGCTAGACCAACAGCAATCCATTAACTATGCAAATTATCATAGCCCACTGGACAAACACTACACCAGCTATTTGGATCATTCCTCTGCAGCTGGTCACAATCTATATTAACATTAATTTTAGCTGCAAAGTTACCAGATTAAAAGCCAAACAATGTTTTGTTTCAGTTTCCTCTATTTTAAGTAAATATTCCTTAACTTGAAAAAAGACACAAGTTCCATTTGCAAAACATGTTTCTTGAGTCATGAATTGTATGTTATTGCTCTAGCATTGTCTGTTTTCCATCTGCAAAATCCCAACTAGCTGGACCTCAAACAACATTGTGCTAATACACAGCAACTGCAAACCCATTTTTTAATACCCAGCCCTATGTTAAATGTGCTGTTTGTTATTTCACAATAAAAAGAAAAAAAGGATCTAGGTATACATCCCTTATTCAGAATAATATTTCAGTTCTTGTAGCTCCCTAATTCAAGCAGAAGGATGTTATGAAAAGCCGCCTTGGTAACAAGCCTAAGTTACTTAACATTCATAGAGGGTAAAAACATAGCACCATTATTGCTGGTGAAAGCTAAGGATGGGACTCGTTTATTAATAATTTCTTTAGCACCCATCGTACCGCATACACAAGCTAGACCCCACAAGCCCACTACATCTGTGTCTTCCACTTCTATCAGCTTCTCATCATACCAGTATATTTTTAAGGACAGCACCTTGTTCCCAGTGTGGCCAGTTCAAGGACATTTGGGAGCTGAGGTAGTTCACTCACATGGGAACATGCTTTGTTACCTCATATGTCAGACCGCATTCTAGTAGGTGAAACAAGGAAACACCTGAAGTATACCAGCTACAGGATGAACCTACAGGTAATTGCCTTTCAGAATTAACAAAAACTTACTTTAGAGACCTATTTGACAGAAATCCCTTCTTTTTTTTCCACTTATATTGTAGGCAAATGTTTTCTCTTATCTACACAGAAACCTTGATCTGATGCAGTAACATCTTCTAGAGAGGTTAACAGATTTAACAGGCTTGTTAATGTAGCTAAGAAAAGTGAAGGTGGTAATTTTGGCTCACATTGAAACACATTTTTCCACTTCAGTAATCACGTTTTTATTGCAGGAGATCATTGCTGCAGGCCCTATGCAAACAGAGCAAAGATGATGTCTGTCCAACATAGAGAAAACACCCAATTATCACGCAGTTGATTTTTCTGCAGGGTTAAACAAGCACAAGAAAAAGCAGTTGCCACGTAAAGCACCTTCTAGTCTTCCCCCACATTACTACTGTCCCAGAAAGCAGAATATACTTTAAACATTTTAGTGTGATTTGCTGAGATATAAGATCACATTAAAAGTACATTATAAACGATAATTAGAATTCTAGTGTGCCCTCATGTTCTGCAGGTTTAATACTATTACTTAAGAAGGTCAGCATAAAATGAAGGTCCTGACACAATTCCAGTTGTCTAGATAAAGTAATCCCTAGCCAGATATTTAATAAAGAACTACATCTGAACACATAAGTGTTACAGCTTCTTAGAGCTGCAAGTGGCCTTTGAAGTATTTTGACATTTAAAAAATAAAAATCAAAACAAAAGGTTTTCTACGATTATTTAGAACTTTGAAAACTTCAAGAGCATTCTAGTGCAGTTACTAGAGTGAAACAGAAGATCCTGGAAGACAAATACATTTCCTGCAGTTTCACCCCATATCTCCAACCCCTTCGAACAAGCCAGCTTACCAACATAAGACTTGTTTATAAATATTTTAGTAGTGTCTCCCACTGTTCTCATGTGTGGGACCACAATCAGTTGTTACAACCCCAGGTGTTATGCACCAAGATCTAATCACCTTGTATTCCCTCTGCTATGAAGTAACATCACTCTGCTCTTCTGTGGAGCGTGCTGTCATTTGTCCATTGTGTCTTCATCGCCAGAATATGACCTTGGTAGTTAGTCTGCAATACAGAAGCCTTCTGTTAGCCAGTATACATTCATGAACACAATAGCTAACTCATTAATACAGGAAGACAGAAAAAGCTATCATGAAAGTAGATTCTAGACGAGTGAAACTTAATATTAAATACATGGATAGCCACTGACAATGGAAAGACTGCAAATGCTCCGAGAAGTATTTTGATTATACCATGACTGTCTTTTAGGGCACCAGAGAATCCATCTAAGACAATTTCTTAGGAAACCTTGCTTCATTAGTTCTGGTACTCGTAATTTCCTGATCTTCCTCACATTACATTTCCAACAAGGCCAAGCACATACCATAAAGGGGCAGACTTACTAAAACATGCTGCAGTTTCCATCTCACCCAAAGCACACAGCCACAGAGTACCAGGAGAAGAGCAAATGACCCACGAAATGCCCTCTCAGTTTAATGGGAATCCAAAAAAATCTCCTTCTGAGCCCAGCTCTACCCAGCCACCTAAGTCATCACTGAAATACTGCCTGGGAGACCGGCTTAATCTGGCAAGTCATGCCAACTGCGCAGTGCTGCAGAAAGGTCAGAGAACATACACAGGTTTTGCAGCAGCTGTTCTACTTGCTGTATTTTAGGGTGGTCTGAGAAAAAGATTTCCCTTCTCCTAAAAGATCATCCCAGTTTCAGCGTTTGATACATGTAAGCCCGAGTCTGTATAACTTCTATGTATACATTTTAGCATAACAGGTATAGACAGTGCTTTAAAACAAGATTTGAAATCCTGTAGGTCTTCTCTAGCAGACAAAACTACTAGATATAGCCATTATAACGACTCATTAAATGGGTTTTTGTTCACTAGAAGATTATCCCTCTTCTATGAAAGTAATTACACTCTATTCACTCGAAATCATGCCACAGAATTATTGACAGAGGCATGGACCTAGACTAGTAGAGGCTGTAAACCTTAAGCTGAAACGAAACCAAAGTTTTAATTTTTCTCCATTGCTTTTCTGCTACTTGTACAAAAATTCTCCTTAGGGGAAGGACATAATCTGCATATTAGAAAATTGTTATATTTATTTAAATGTCAAACTACTAATGAGAAATACTAAAGTTGAAAGCACACATTTTGCTGAGAATCAGGTGGGGGGAGAGGAAGGAAGTCCCCTGCTGTGCACCTGCTACAGTACTCCAAAAAGAAGGGATTAAACACATAAAAAAAAACCCTCAATTTCCATTACCATTAGTATTTTTGAAAACATCCAAAGCCAGGGGGAATTAGCCCTGCAAAAACACTAGAAAAGGCTCTCAGGTCAGTAACCTCCGAGCCTTGCTAGGTATTCGCTGAGGGTGGTAGAAGTAGAAAGTGAGAGAAAAGCAACACCCTCAGCCTTCTGAAATCTGAAAAGTGCACAGGCCTCAGAGTCTTACAGAAAGGAAGCTGAAGTGACTTATAGTTTAATTTTATTTGCTATAGCTTAGAGTAAATAAAAGTCATTCTTCATCCTCTTCAAAGGCTTCCAGGAAAATAATAATAAAAAAAAAAAATTAAGAAGAGTGCTTTTGTTTTAACACACATCCTTAACTATACCAGGTTGAGAAGTTTTTGTTCAAGAAGAGAAAGACCTTTTCAACAAAGACCAAGTTACTTCTTCATACGCATCCTGCGGGTCCCCTGAATATTAACTTCACAGCAACAGTTATAGGGCAAGTGACTTTGCCCATGTCGGTGAAGATCTCAGCTTTCAGGGACAGCAGACAGCCTGGACTCACAGCCCCAGAACGCAGGCACCTCAGTCTTTGCCTTCAGTCCTCTCCCTACCCAGGTTCCTCACAGACTGAGCCCCTCTCCTCAGGCTACAATTTCCCCTCAACGAAAGGAACAAACCACAAAGAAACAGCCTGCTAAAATTCACACCAAAACAGCTCACACCACCTACCTTTGGTCAAGGCTGCCTCTCCGTGCAACCTTCCCACTCCTGGCAGCACCCACCCACCCCCTCACGCTGGCCCCTTATGCTGCTCCCCATGTTCTCCGCCCTCCCAAGGCACCACCTCAGCCCTCGTTCCTCTTCCCCAGCCGCAGCTGTGGAGCTACCACAGCTGCAGTCAGCAGCTCACCTCATGTTAACCTTCATTTTGGATGTTGACTTTGAAAAACAGTTTTCAGGAAAATTTTACCTCAGGTCAAGCTTTGGGGCTTACGAATGACAGCTTGCGACAGCAGCTGGCCAGCCTAACTGCAGAGCAAGCGTTGCAGGAGCACATCTCTACCCCAGCCAGCAGACAGGCTGCGATCCCATCAGCACAGTGAGCCTCCCTCAGGTAATCTGTGCGGGGTCCTGCACTTGGGTCACAACAAGCCCATGCAACACTGCAGGTGTGGGGAGGAGTGCCTAGAAAGCTGCCCAGTGGAAAAAGGTATTGGGGCGCTGGTTGACAGACGGCTGAACATGAACAAGCAGTGTGCCCAGGTGGCCGAGAATGCCAACGGCATCCTGGCTTGGATCAGGAATAGCGTGGCCAGCAGGAGTACGGAGGTGATCGTGCCCCTGTACTCAGCACTGGTGAGGCCGCACCTCAAGTGCTGTGTTCAGTTTTGGGCCTCTCACTACAAGAAGGACATTGAGGTGCTGGAGTGCGTCCAGAGAAAGGCAGCGAGGTTGGTGAGGGGGCTAGAACACAAGTCTTCTGAGGAGCGGCTGAGGGAACTGGGGTTGTTTTATCTGGAGAAAAGCAGGCTCAGGAGAGACCTTATTGCTCTCTACAACTGCCTGAAAGGAGGCTGTAGCGAGGTGGGTGTTGATCTCTTCTCCCAAGTAACAGTCAATAGGACAAGGGGAAATGGCCTCAAGTTGTGCCAGGGGAGGTTTAGATTGGAGATTAGCAAAAATTTCTTCACTGAAAGAGTTGTAAGGCATTGGAACTGGCTGACCAGGGAAGTGGCTGAGGCACCATCCCTGGAGGTATTTAAAAGACTTACAGATGCAGAGCTTAGGGACATGGTTTAGTGGTGGAATTGACAGTTAGGTTAATGGTTGGACTCGATAATCTTGAAGGTGTCCTCCAACCTAAACGAATCATCTAGCTAGCAATATTTCTAACCAAAGAACACTGCATATTTTACAAAAAAAAAAAAAAAAATTCTCTATGCATTGTTTTTCTTGGTTTCTCCCATAAGAGGGAAGCTACTAGAAAAATCTTTTTCCTCAGGTCAGTCTTTGTTACTCCTCTCAGTGGCATGTTTCCTTGCAGCCAGACCATTTTCGCTTGCAGTTATTTTCAATAGCCTTCATGTTCCTCAGCCTCCAAATGTTAGGGATATTTCCACTCTTCCGTGTAACGTAGCATTACTATTGCAGCCTCCATATTGTTTGAGGGTTTATGGGCACTACTTCCATTGCCTGTAGAGCTATTTGCTTGAGCCAAAACCAGGCAATCCTTGTTTTCCAGGGAAGGGGGTTATTTTTTAGCATCCTTTTCGGTACCATCATAACCTGCCCACCTGGCAGTTGTCAGTGTTGCCTATGTCACACTGTCGTCACTGCTTATAGAGGAAGGCAAACCCACTCATACCACAGACTCACTTATCACTGCAACCATTTAATATATGATCTTGTCTTTTCCAAACTGTGCAGACGGTGCTGCTCGTGGTCGCCGTGTTCCTGCTCTCCTGGCTGCCACACCACATCATCACAATGTGGGCAGAGTTTGGGCAGTTTCCCCTGAATAACACCTCCTTCACCTTCTGCATCATCTCTCACTGCTTAGCCTATGGGAACTCCTGCATCAATCCCATCATTTACGCTTTCCTCTCAGAAAACTTCTGCAAGGCCTGCCGGCAAGTCTTTACCTGTAAGTGCTTGCTGCGGCCAGTTCCCACTGAGAAACTGGCCAGAATACGCATGGAGAACTTCTCTACCACGCACTCGACCACTAATGTGTAAATTGGGCTCACAAATACATTTCAGGAGGAAGAGGAGGAGAAAGGGTGCTGTCTGGGGGGAATGGGTATACAAGCACCATTTCAGGGAGTGGTGCAGCCCGCGAAAGTGGGGACTTTGCCAGATTACCAGAGTGATAGGAGGCATTTTTCCATCTGGCTGTAAGGACACTTGCCACAGCTCATCCTAGTGTACCTTGCTAGGCACCGGGCTACATGCAGCAGAAGTATCTGAATGTCCTTATAGTGCCCATAAGACAGGACTCGTATGCAGTTGTAGTTACGCCCATAGAATCTAGAATAAGAGCTACGCAGAAGGTAGAATATGGACAGACAGGGGAAGAGTAGTTAATTCTGTGTGTAGACAGTCATTAGGATGTGAACAATGAGTGATGTCGCATTTAGAGAGAACTGAAAAGCAGTTTGGGAAAAGCCAAACTAAAAAGTCTTAGAATACATCTTTGTTTCTTAAACAAGTTTAACCATACACATCATGTTTTTATCTCGCTAGCTGTAATAAGGTCTCTAAATCTCCTTGAAAGCTTTGTTATAGTATTTACCTCTTGGCTAGTAAAAACTTTCACATAACATGTGTCAGTGATGTGGATGTCTGTATTTGGTGGCTCTGTATCAGCTTATAGATCCCAGGGCTTGTATGTCTGTGTGCTCCTGAATGTAATTACTGCTGTTAATCACCGGCTCTGTAACTGTCTCTTTGTGAGCAACAGTAGGAAAGTTGTATTTCTCAAATACATGCTTCAAAGAAGTGTGGTTTTGTTTGAAAGTAATGTTTACAAAAGGCTTTATTGGTAAAGGTAGTGTTCTCCTGAGTATATCTACCCAAAGCTGTTTATTGGCCACTTCAGTACATAAATGACAAAAGGTTTGGTTTGTTTTTTTTTTTATAAACTGTTTTGATTAACAGTGCCGTAGCAACAATCAGTTTAGAGCATGTGTACTGAGTTCAAGGTTACTGTTTGTAAATATATAAAGTGCGTATTACTTCAAAATTAAGAAGCATATGGCTGAAAGAACTTGATTATTTCACTGTGTTGCCTAATTTGATAATATCGTGTGCTGCAATCCAGACTGACCTGTCACAGGATTCACTGTAACACGATTCCAGATTCGTAGACTGTGTTACTGACTATTTAAAAGTGAGTTACAGAAGTTAAACTACAAATTAGACATCTAAAAACCATGACAATCATATCCAAATATAACCTTGCAGAACATCTTTAACATCTTTTCTTGTGGTCATCACACCACATACAATTAATTTCTGTAACATGTGTTACCATTCATCCATTTTTAAGATGTATATTTTATACCTTGGTGTCAAGTCTGCCCGCATTGCCTTTTATATTCTGGACAATTTATCAGAAGTCAACCTTCATCCCATTTTCCTTCCACATATTTTAACTCAAGGAAAAAAAATACTCTCATCACCAACGCCACTGAGCTACCGCTACAAATTAAGCGGATGCATTAACTATGAACAACCACTGCCACAGTTCGACCATAGATCTTGTGTCAGAAGTTATTGTTCATATGACACCATTTAACGATGGTTAACTTTGATTGTATTATTTAGCTGGAAACTGTAGGTAATACAGCAAAGTATTACAGTACACACCATCAGTGATGAAATTTTAGCCCTAATTGATTTAGTCCCATATAACAGTTATACAAGAAGACAAATACTCGAACTCGGACATCTGAGATCCCAAGCAATAATTTTCCTCAGAAACTTAAAAGGGCAACTCTGTACGCTGAACTGGGAAGTACGGTCACCATCACCAGCTGCCTCAGGAAAAAAAGATGCTCTATGAAGCAGCGAAGCGCTACAGCTTTGAAAAAGATCATATTCAAATTATGACACTTGAGATGGAGTCAGCCTGAAATTGCTTAGGCAAAGCAAGGAAGCAAATACTAAAATTTCTTACCTGGAGTTTCCTGAATACAATTTACCTCATTTAAATTAATCTGTGCTTACAGTCAAAGGAAGCTATTTCTCAGCAGTTCAGAGGACCTGATCCAACATAAGATGCATATTAACAAATGGAAATGGGATCTTCTGTAAATTGTAACACTAGATTATAATAATCAGATTTCTAATACCAGATTTCTGTTTAAGGATTTACCCTACTCCTAGACACAGACAGTAAACCTCTGCTTGTGGATGCATAAATTGCCTGATTTCCAGTTAAATGAACTACAGATGAGAGGCAAGTAGTCCACATAACAAATGGGACCAAAATATAAAGGTTTCCAGTCCCCGAGTGGATAGCTCTTCTGCTGTATTTATGTAAAGCTGAAAGCTTTCTATTATACTAAATAATTTTACCCCAGCTTGTAACTTCCCCCAAGACCCCCTTAACTGTGCAATGTGACCAGAGTACATGTGTACAATTTCTAGGATACGATTATATAGCCTTATCCTTAAGCGATCACCTGCGCAAGCTTTCTGTTTGTTTAGTTTTCACTCACAGTATACTAAGAGTGGCTCCAGTGCCTTATTCCCTCTGAAACCAATGATTTAGATACTATGCTGTGATCTTTCTGTTTAAAAACTTACTGTTTCTACACACTGAGTTTTCGCACGGGCTAAAGTGGACAGCATAGGAAAACCATCACTAAAACAAAAGGCTGTGATAAACCACTGCAACAGAAATCGGAGCTAAAATGCTGTTTGTGTGTTATTATTTACCCTGGATACAAACTAACAGCTAGGTATCAGATAACCTCAGCCTCACGTCAATCCTTTTGGTCTAAAGCAGAAAAGAACAATGGCACAATATTAAAAGGAAATCTTGTACTCACTCTGCTACCTGTGAGTCAACAAACTTCTTTCCTTTAATGAGAGACATTTTGTGGTGGGTTGGGTGTTTTTTTTCTGTTTTTACAGTCAGTTCAGAGACTGGACCTGTCACTACAGCATGCAGAAAAAATGAGAAGATGACACTTAAAAGGTTAGGGTTTTGGGTTTTTTTTTAAGATAACATGAAGCAGCAAGATCCCCTTTCTCAGTGAAAGGGAACTATAACATGACAAATTAAGGCCTTGAAAAAGTCTCAGGCTTTATTGTGCCTTCTCATTCCGACCAAACTTTAGTGGTACCTGGTCTAGATTCTCTGAACGAACTGCTACATCACAAAAAAATCAAATATAATTTGTCCTTTAGTCTTTCTCCATGTATCTATAATTGGTCAAAGCTGTATCAAAGTTAGGTTTTTTTCTCCTGTCACAGTAGCAATTTTTAAGTAATGAATGTTTAGCTGCTGGTGGTGGGAAGCAATGAAATACAACAGAACTGCACATCATACAGGCATACTTCCATTATGATTTGAATTTAAGTTAAAAGTCTCAACAAAGTTAAACAAAAATCAACTCATAAGATCACTTGCCAGCCTCCTCCAAAGGCATTTTGTTACCTGCTTACTAGTTTCCTTTCAGGAACCTGTGAGCTTGTGATGCCTACGGAAATGACTATTGCAGTTTCCAGAACAACGCACACAGTCAACCGCATCACCTGGCTCTGAAACACAATTCTCTGGTCTTTCAGTCCAGCTTACAGAAGGCCACTCGCTCTGCTGTAACAACTTCAAGCTTAGTCCCTACCATGCCATTTATTACCGCTCGGCAACCCGATTCAACCTCCTTTAGATGGATGGTTATTAATGGAGGAGTCCATGCCTGGCAGACCTGTCCTTTTCCGGGCCGCCGTCTCTATTTTACGCACCAGGTCCACATCCCACCGGTGGGTAACAAAACTAACCACGGCTCCGGGCGCCTTGCTTCCGACCCGTCCGACTCGCCCCACGCGGTGCAGGTAGTCCGGCAGGGTGTCTGGGAAGTCATAGTTGACCACCAGCTGCACACCGCTGGTGTCCAGCCCCCGCGAGGCAAGGTCAGTGCAGACCAGGACAGACACGTCGCCCTTCTGGAAGGAGGCAAAGATGCCAGCTCTCGCAACTGCCGACATCTGTCCCTGCAACCTCAGGTGCTTGATTTTGTGGTCATCTAGGATATAGCCCAGCCAGTTGACAGTGCTGGCACTGTTGCAGAAGATGAGGATGGCCCCTTGCGACGCCGGGCGCTCCTTGAGTAGCTGCAGCAGCTCGGGTAGCTTGTCCCGGCCTTTGAGGCGGACAAACTTCTGCTGGACGTGGGGTGGCAGGCGGTGCAGGCTGCGGGTGGTGAGCGTGACAAACCGGCCAACGTTGGTGAACTTCCCCAGCGTCTCGCTCAGCCCCGCGGGGAAAGTGGCTCCGACCACCACCACCTGGGTCCTCGCCTCCGCGGGGCCGACCAGCCCAGGCGCGCCAGCGGCCAAGGGCGCGTGTGCCAGCACCTCCTCCAGCGGCCCCGCGAAGGACTCGTCCATCAGGGCGTCCGCCTCGTCCAGCACCAGCCAGCGCAGCCGCTCCAGCACCAGGAAGCGCCGCCGCAGCGCCTCCCGCAGCGCCCCGGGCGTGCCCAGCAGCAAGGCGGCTCCCGGCGGCGG
>Ga0065711_1031855_pt1 | contig 28573 bp, 13 predicted proteins | sample Hoacrofraction12_FD_59098 | JGI IMG/M metagenome (GOLD analysis project Ga0065711, IMG submission 59098) | Hoatzin crop microbial communities from Cojedes, Venezuela - Epithelial fraction 12 v2 (version 2) | ecosystem: Host-associated > Birds > Digestive system > Esophagus > Crop | place... | reverse complement strand
CCTTTCTCTTCTGCCTGATCTCCGCTAGAAGCTCCTTGTTTAACCATGCAGGTCTCCTGCCTCCTTTGCTAAATTTCTTTCTCAGGGGGATGCATTGCTCCTGTGCATGGAAGAAGTGTTGTTTAAAGAGATGTACATTGGACTCACAGTACAAGAAGCCCTACATCACTCAGCTTGTGTAAATTGGCTCACACTCATCCAGGATGTATCTCATCGTACATCAATATGTTCTTATGGATGTTCCACTGACAGCAGATCAGAATTGAGAGTTAGGCCACTGAGTTTGTCACTCTTGGGTCATTTTATTTTTTCTTTGTAGTACTTTCCTGCCTGGTTTTTGCAGAGTTACAAGAATAAACTTGTATAGTTGTGAAAACAAAACTACAAGAGCCCGAGTGTTGCAAGGCATTGCAACAATATGACAGTAACGATACGGGCAGTTCCGTTAAATCCAGCTGAAAATACACCAATAAATGAAAGCATTTTTATTCTTTCATACCCAGGGAATAGATTAATACTTGTTAGGATAATCTTCATTTCCGACTGAGAGAAAAGGCATAGACACAAGTGCTGATCTGAACACAAAATGGCTGATTGTTAAAGAACATAGAAAATTTTACTAATAGCTAATAACAAGATATATACTTCATAGTGTAATTATCCCAGTTGCAGTTTGACCTAGATGCTAAAGATAGACACAAGAATGTCGATGACTTCTTTGCAGACCCCAAATGACCAGGATTTAGACCTTCTGATTCACCAGGTGAGGAACGATGTGAAGGTCCCATAGTATGACAGGGCCCTGCTTCAGCTGAGACCTGGGAAGTTTCCTGGTAAATTATTGTCATTTGCTAATACCTGTGCAACACCCAGGCAGAGTCTACTGTGGGGATGTTTCAGCTCCGCTTGGTGCATACTGCAGTTTAACAAGAAAAGTGATCTGTCAGCAGTAATAACACTGTCATAAATCTGGCAGTCTTCAGCCTTGTTTTCTATATTCTGGCTTCCTAATTTTGCCAAATCATTACTTATAACACCTAGAAAAGTACTAATATACTATGTTATTATAGATGGGTCTCTGTTTAAATAGGCCTAGATAATATGAGAGCAGTGTTTTAATTCTGATTAGGGCCTGAATCCATTTCACAGGCGTTTCAGGAACTTAAGCAAGGTTGTTTATTTCAGAAACAGTATATTTTTTGCTCAACTTCATTTCCTTTCCCCTTTCCAGTGAAGAATTTTAAGGAGCCTTTTTATTTTTTTTTAAAATCTTTTTCCATGATCTCTCCTACTGTGTTAAAAACACTTGCAGAGAAGTTGTGACTGAATTTTGGATATGAGAACTAAGAGGGTAGTGCTGAAGGAGACACTATTGTTTTAATTGTAATGTCTTCGTTCTAGCATTGTGGTCTAGCTTCACTTTCACATTGAAGACTGTTAGAAAACTCTGAACTTTGACAGTTTATACTATCTGCCGTGGTCAAGTCTTTTCTAATGGTGAGGGGAGATAACTGTTTAGCCACTTGACCTTCCTGGCAATGGTCTGGTAGAAGATTATAATAATCTTTCAGCCTCCAACAGTGATAAGCTAGTATCCAGGTAGTGTTTTGCACTGTAACGTTTCTGAATGATCTGTGACTAAAATTTAGCTGGGAGAGAAACTAAAATATTTCTAGTATAAAACATGTATACAGCTGAAATGAGTATGTAATAATAATTTATTTTCAAAACAGAGGGGCTCTTTTCTGTTAACTGCTCTAGAATCAGAGAATAGTTGACACTGGAAAAGACCACTGGAGGTAAGTCCCTCAGACAGGTTAATCTTATTTGCCCACACAAGTGCAGAATTGAAGTATTCAGCTCTGAACTCAAAATAACTACCTATTATTTGTATTTAGCAAATGTTTTCATACCTATTTCTTCACTTACTACTGCACAAGTGCTTCAGAAAGTTTGGGGTTTTTTTTAATGTGTGTGTGTGTGTGTGTGTGTGTGCATGTGTTGGGAACTAAAGTATGTCCATGCACTGCAACTTTGTGATAGAGTGAATATTATTTTGGAGGGAATAAAGAGCTACTTCCACTTAAAAATATCTTCATTTATTCTTAAATCCTGCTTAGTTGTAATACTTTTCTAGTGTGCCAACTGGTGCCCCTCTGCTGAAATGTTAATTATGAATTTATTCCACAAAAATAAGAACCTCAGACTATGAATATTATGATGAATTTGAATACATACAAGACTCCATCATGAATAAAGCAGCCTTGTGAATAAGATTTTCTCCATGAATGACATGCTGTAATACTTGGCTTTAATTTGCTTGAGTTAAAATATAATTAAGGCAGTGTACAAAGTTATGATCTCTCTCTCTCTTTCATGAACTTAAATTTTGACCGAATTAATTTTTTCTGATTTTAAATAAACATATTAATAAATGGATACATGTACAGCCTGATTCAAAGCTTTCTGAAACCTTAAAGATTTCTGTGAATTGCAGTGAGGTCTGGAGGAGTGTAGTTGCCATAATCCTGGAAGATACAGAACCTCTGGAAGACTGCCGTAAATCCAGAGACCATTGTCTGTAGTGACAGTCCATTTTAGATAATTTGAACAGTTCAGACACTCTAAACATTATTTAGCAGGCAACCTGCACCTTTCATACCTATTCTGTCTCTTCTCTCTTACATTTGTAAGTCTAACAAATCATATTCGATACCTTATTCTTGAAATTCTTGTGCCCTCACAGACAGTGTTAGAAACTGTGGTGTTTTAGTTTGGCCCAGATAAATGCCAGGTGCCCACCAAAACTGCTCTATCACTCCCCGTCCTCAGCTGGGCAGGGGAGAGGAAATATGATGAAAGGCTCGAGAGTCGAGACAAGGACAGGGAGAGATCACTCACCAATTACTGTCACGGTCAAAACAGACTGAACTTGGGGAGAAAAGGGAGCTTAATTTATCACCAATCAATTCAGAGTAGGATAGCGAGAAATAAATCCAGATCTTAAAACACCTTCCCCCCACCCATCCCTTCTTCCCGGGCTCAGCTTCACTCCCATTTCTCTACCTCCTCCCCCTCCTCCTGAGTGGCACAAGGGGTCAGGGAATGGGGGTTGCAGTCATTTCATCGGTTCATCACACCTTGCCTCTGCTTCTCCTTCCTCATCAGGGGGAGGACTCTTCACACTCTTCCCCTGCTCCAGCATGAAGGTCCCTTTCACGGGAGATAGTTCTCCACAAACTTCTCCAACAGAAGTCCTTCCCACAGGCTGCAGCTCTTCATGAACTGCTCCAGCATGGGTCCTTCCCACAGGGTGCAGTCCTTCAGGAACAGGCTGCTCCAGCGTGGGTCCCCCATGGGGTCACAAGCCCTGTCAGCAAACCTCCTCTGGCATGGGCTCCTCTCTCCACAGGTCCACAGGTCCTGGCTGGAGCCTGCTCCAATGTGGGCTCCCCACGGGGTCATGGCTTCTTTCAGGCATCCACCTGCTCCGGCGTGGGGTCCCTTCCACAGGCTACAGGTGGAGATCTGCTCCACCATGGACCTCCATGGGCTGCAGAGGGACAACCTGCCTCACCATGGTTCATCATCACGAGCTGCAAGGGAAGACTCTCTCCTCTGGCCTCTCGAGCACCTCCTCCCTCCTCCTTCTTCACTGACCTTGGTGTCTGCAGAGTTGTTTCTTTTACATTGTCTCACTCCTCTCTCTTCACTGATGTTTCACCACAGTTTTTTTCTTCCTCTTCTTAAATCTCTTATCACAGAGGCGCTACCACTGTTGCTCACTGTCTTGGCCTTGGCCAGCGGTGGGTCCGTCTTAGAGCCGTCTGGCATTGGCTTTATCAGACATGGGGAAGCTTCTCACAGCTTCTCATGGAAGCCACACCTACAGCCCCCCCACTACCAAAACCTTGCCACGCAAACCCATAACACTCGGAAAGGGCTGAAGCTTGGAATCCTGGACAGAATTGGAAACGGTTTCTTGGTCTTCAGATGTGACCCCCCCTGACATTAAGGACACAGTGTCATATATTTACTTTCATAAATGTTTCAAACAGTATATTAATAGTTGTTAGACTTTTTATCATTGGTGCTTTACTTGGAAGATGATTTCAGGATTGACCTTGTTTTGTGTCTTACTGCATTAACAGGCAGTTTTTGACTGTTTATTACTGTGTAAACACTCTCTTTGAGTTTAAATAGTTCTTTGCTCTCCCATATCTGTACCTTGCTTTATGTATAGGCACCATTCACATCCTTTTGGGTTACAAGGTGAAGTCTTCTCTTGTCTGATAAGCTCTCCCTACCCTACATTATCCTGGTAATCTTTCTCTATGCCTATTCCAATTTTGTATCTTCCCTTAAAATAAATGACCAGGACTGTACACGCTGTTATAAATTAAGTCTCATCAGGGCTTAGTATAGTGGGATTAATGCTTTTCTATCTCAGCTGGAAACACCTTGACTGATGTATTGCAGGATGGCATTTGAGTTTTTCCACGCTTGCCATCACTTACTAGCTTATAGTCATCCTGTGATCAGCTTGTACACCTGTGTCTCTCTCTTCCCAGACACTTCTAACTGATGAGTTCCTATCCAATAGCAGAAATTCTCATTCATAGTCCCCAATGACCTTCCTCTTTATATTATTAATTTAATTTAATTTAATTAGGCTTACTCCCATCCTCAGGGCCATGCAGTTCTTTTTGTGAAATACCCTAATCCTCTTGAGTATTGACAATGCCTTTTAGCTTTTCATCTTAAGAATATTTTTTTTTTACTGAACTTTCCTTATAAAAAAAAATTTTAAAAATGGTCGAAGGCCAACCATTTGTTACCTCTCATCAGACTAGATTTTTCCATTTCAATACATCTCTACTAGCCAGTTCTCTGCTCACCTCATGATTACAGTATTAATTCCGATTTTCCTAACCATCATTAATGCTTCTTCATATGACATGGTATTTACTGTAATTGTCACATTTACATAAGTTTTTTACTGAACTCCAAATGTATGAAAACTGATGCCTCTTCTTTGTTTAGGTCACCTAAACAAAGTAGCATAGGTGACCTAGCTGGATCCTGGCTGGATCTTTGCTGAACACAGCTTGCATACTATCTTATTTTCTTACAGGTTTAGTTATGCTAGGCTTGAAAATGCATATTACATGCTTGCATGGTTCTGAGATGGAGTTGGATGCCCTGTTCTCAAAACTTGGTGGTCCTAGATCTGGTGTTGTGTATGGATCAAATACATTTATTATGGAACTTAGGTGTCATATGCCAGTGCTTTCAGAGCTTTTCTGGGTTCAAAGTAATCCAGCACACAAAAAAAACAATTAGTTCAATACTTCTCTTGAGATACTAAAGTAAAAATAAGGGCCTGAAAAGAAGCGTTACTATAAGACCTAAAGCATTTTTGAAATAAAGGACAAAAATAAAACTGAAAAATGTATTCTATACTTCAACAGCTATAATTAATTTCTCAGAGCATTGGTACTGATGACTGTACATAAAAGCTTATTCTTTGGAGCAATCTATGTACGCTTTTTGAGAAAAGCTGGGCGTCCTTTATCACAGAACATTGGACAGGATTGGACCAATAACAAATAAAGCATAATTTCACTAAGAGCAATTGTTTCTGTCATGCTCCTTAACCATTGGTTAAATTCAACATTTTTCTTGCACGGAAACTGTTTTCCTAGTGGAAAATACCCAGAAAGGTTGATATCATAAAGGAAAGAATTGAACATTAAATCACTTCAGCATGATAAAACTAGGTCAGAATTGTGTCTTTAATGTGTTTAATTTCAGACAGCTTTCCAAATTAAAGATGATCATACGTTCTCACAGTGTTATTATTCCTGACTGTCCTGGAATATACAGTGTCTCTTTGACAGTTGTATAGCTGAAATTCATTGTTATTGGTTCTATTTTTTAATTTGCAAATGCAATTTTAAAACCCTTGAAAAATGATAGAGCAAATTTCAGTACCTGAAGAAACAATAGGACATGGAATGGCAAATACTTTGCAATAAATCAGACTGCATAGACAGAGGGGAAAAAAAAGACTCATTGGCATTAATTCATCTTTCTCTTTTCTTCCTTTCCTTTTTTTTTTTTATTTTTCAAAAAAGGCCTCAATTACAATATAAACTGAATAAGGAAGTAAAAGGTTGGTTCAGAAGCTGGGTTATCAATATAATACAGAAAGCAACAGTAAAAGCTAATAGATGAAGTGTATATGACCTTCACGTCGGATTAGTGACCAGTGTAGTATATTAGCAAAATACTGTGCATTGTACTCAGTAACACAATAAGATATTTTTCTTATTATAATACAAAAGACACTAATGTATTACAAATGTTCATTCTAGCCTGCCTTATCAGGGATTTTCATGTTGTATTTCTAGCCTGGTCTCCTGCTTATTGGTCTGGTTTGCATAATGGTATAAGAGTAAAATGGAGTACACTTTTGAAATGAGAAGGACTAAGGCAATGAAGGAGGAATAAGGAAATGAAAACAAAACATGGAGGAAAGGGAAATGGGAAAAAATGAGAGAAAGGGCACAGAAAGTGAGACAGGCTATGTCAAAGTAGGAAAGGAATCTGGAACACATTAGAAAAGGAAGAAACAAAGAAGGAGAATTATTAATGACAAAATGTAAGCTTGTCAGTTCTTATGTCCAAATTCAATGTTAAGATCCAATTTTCAGTTCTGACTGAGCTGATTTCAGCTCAGATATTCATGTGTTAAAAGTGCATGAGGATGGCCTTTCATCATAGTTTCAGCAATTTGCTTCTGGGAAATGTACTTAGAGAAGGAAACTAAACCTGGTGTATCATTAAGTATTGGAATTCAGATTCAAATGCTGACAAGTTGGATTTTGCTAACAGGGAGTTTAAGACATAATGGAAAACATGCGATGTTTTGCTTATGCTTTTGCCTGTTTAGAGAAGAGAGCATTTATACATTGATATTACATATATATTAATGCAGCCTGACTATTTCAGTGATCACTTGGGATAACTCTATTCTCACAGAGCAGTACTTTCAACAGTTTAGTGTCCCTCAGAAACTAACCAAATACTTCTAGATGGCACTACTTTGTCTTCAGGTATCCTTAGATTGTTCTTAGTTTACATGTGCTATCTAAAAAAGAGAAATAAACTCTGTATATTTTTCATCTATGTTTAGATGGAATGAAAACTGTTTCCGAGTAGTTATTCTGCTGCATTATGTTCTTATCCCCCTGATAATTGTGGACATGGAATCAGTTGATGGTAGCACTTAATTTTGAGGATTGGGTCTTTAAATCACAGCATTATTCATAAAATCATAGCATACATGGCTGCACAGAAAAATGGCCAAATAGCTAAACAAATGAACCATCAGAAACATGCTAATCTGTCAATGTATGCAAAACCAAAAGCCTTCTCATGGGCATACATGCTTTGGCAAGAGCAATGTAGACAACGTATTTGAAGGCTTTAGCATGTATGTTCTTTTAAAATTTCCACTATATGCAAGACAGGGATTGATTGGGTTATAAATGTGCTTGTGATATGGAAGAAAATTAATGCTAGCTAATCAAAAAGGAAAAAAAAATATTGTTATTGAAATGTTAAAACTCGTCTGTTCGCTTCTTTTCACAACTGCTTCTTCCTACCTTGCTTGCAATCTCTCTCCCTTTTATAAATGCCAAACACAGATTTCCAGTTGTGTCTAGAATCCAAGACCTATGGTACCAACATCGCATCAAAAGCTCACTGAGGTTTTCCAGTCGTTTCACAGAAAAAAACCCCTTACCTAGGTGCTTGAAAAGGAGCTTTATTAATAAGTAGCAATGGCATTTTGCTACTTGTGGCAACTACAGAAGAGCACACTACGTGGAACATTCTATGCACTTATGTTAAACCGGTCAGAATTTGGAACCAGCAAATTTTCAGTTGATACAGGGAAGTCAGTGCCCCACTCCTCCTCTTTAAAAGTGTTCAGTTCAATACTAGAAAGTGTACATATTGTCTTGGTAGTCTGTTTCAACTGAATATCAAGCCATCTGCTCTTTAATCAGCCCTGACGGATGTTTATCTTGTTTGTCCCAGTGATGGTGAGTTGCAGGCTGCCTTCAATAATGTAATAAAGTATATAATACTTGTTTCAGTTACAGAGTCCTTCCTAATATCTTATGCGCCTTGCTGCTATTTAAGTCAATTAATTCTTGTCCTATTTCTAGTGGACATAGAAATCAGCTGATTAATTTATTTTTTGAACCGTCTGTTTACATAGTGTAAATACATAGACTTGCCATGTCTACCTTCAGCAGTCTCTGCTTTGTGTTAACCAAGTTTCAGGCTTGCTTCAACAATCTTGCTTTCTAGCCTTTAATTTTTTTTTTAAATATTTTTTTCTTTTTTCAACTTTTTTTTTTTTCTCACTTCTAGACCTTCTCTGTGAAACTGGGTGCAGGATTGCAACATTTGTCTCTGGCAAATGAATATAATGGAAGCAGCACATAATACGCCTTATGTGTGATACCTCTGGTTTCCAGCTCAGTCTGATTGCTTTCTTTGGGCAGGATACGTGTCAAAACAGTGCAGTTTTGTGTGGAGAACCCAAGTTAGGTCTGAATATGCTACTTCTGACACCGGAGCTGCACAAAGATGCTAATGGCATTGGCACTGTGCTCTGCATGCACTAATTAACCCTGCACTAGCACACCAAAACTGCTGCTGTTTTGTTCACAGTTCACAGGAACATCTCCACATGACACTGCTTTAAGTGGTATGGAAACATTTGCAAAGTACCTTGCACACTTGGGGAGAGCTGGGTAGAGCAAGAAATATCCTGAAAAGTATAGATACTTATTTTTGTAACTTGAAGAATAAATAAAACTTTGTGTATTTAGAATAATGAATAGTCACTTATTACTGATTACACACACTGTCTTTCCTCCCCTACCACTTTCTTAATGAATGTGTTACCAGAGGGTATATTACTTAGCAGTTTGAAAAATCACTATTTTCCTAATGAGTTCTACTCATTTCACAGTAGTCCTAAAATTGGGCAGATACTGGGTTTGGTCATTATACTTGTCGATTATCCTGGCTAGAGCTTTCAAAAGAACCTAAATGCTGTCTGAGAGTCAATAACAAATAGATACCTAACTCTTTTAAGAACATTTGACACTTTTACTCAGAGTATATTTTATTCAGAGACCAGTTCAATCATAGTTTTCATTTCTGCAAATGAAGTACTTTCAATGGAAAAAAAGGTCATCCCTGAAATTTATGCTGTTACTTATAGACCTAGTTTTAGACATAACTTTTTCTCCTGAATAATGAAGTCTGAAGTGGAGTTCACAGACTTGTTGAAACTCCTCCACAAAAGACTGTTTGCATATTGAATATTTCTTTTGTTTCTATTTTTAAATGCTTAGTTTCTGCAGAATATTTTACTTCAGTTTTGGTCAGTTACTGGTTACTTATTTAGCAAAGGGTGTCAACTTTCTGGGTGTCCCTCTTGTGCACGAAACTATCTTTGAGTAGAGATGGAGCTTGGTGTTTCCTAGTGAGGGAAACATTACCCACTTTGTACATTTCCACCTCTGCATTTCATCCTCAGACGTGGACAAACCTGGTCACAAGAAACTGAGCCAGGATCTCCCTGAAGTGTCTGTGATTTTCAATTTTAGGAATTAAAAAAAAAAAAAAGAAAGAAAGAAGAGAGGGAAGTGGCTATTTCAAGGTAATTGTTTTATGTTTTATGTCCTTTACAGTAACAGCATTTTTTTCCTGTGGTGTTTGACAAAGCATCTGCCAATGCTGAGCGAGGGCTGCAAACAACATTTCCTGCTGCCTGAAGCAGCCTTTGCTTCTGGTGAGGTGAGAGCACAGTTCAGAGTCATCTGTTACACGAATGGGAAGATACACACACTTCAGGAGGAAAGGAGATGAAGAGGGTTTTCTTTCCACTTCAGTAATTCACAGCAGGCATTATAGATTTATTTCGCCTTCTCATGTTGCTTTCATTTTGTTGGATTGTATCAAGGCATTGCAGATGCTACAAATAGGGATGTACTATCTAACTTTAGGAATAGGAAAAAGACCAGTGGTAGTTACCTCATTCAGACCAACATTTTCCATTGCAGTATTTACTTCCCAGTTGGAAGAAACTGTAGAGACACTACATCACTGAATAGCAAGTAAGTTTAAATGTAACCTCTCAGGACTGTAAAAATCCGTTGGTAGATCTCAAGAAAACCTACAAGGCTCCATATAAATCCTTCTGGTTGAACACGTAAAACTTCTGCCAGCGGTCTTACACTTGTCTACTACCATTTTGTCTTTCGTTCACTCAATTTCCTGCCTGTTCCTTGTCCCTATGAATAAGATCATATGTTTCTGACCACATCTGCAAAATCCCTTCACTGCTCACTTTCAAGTACCCTCTTAAAACTAAGACTGGGAAAAAGATGGGTTTTCCCCCTTCTGCTTCCCCTCCCAATCTCCTCCCTCTTGTTCAGCTCTTGCTGCCCCTTCCTCTGCCTCCCTTCATACTGCAATAACCCTTTGTCTCTTACATCCTCTAGAGAGTGGACTGGAGACAGCTGAGGAAACAGAATGGAAGTCCAGTGGTAGAAAATGGTTTGGAAGTTAGGAAAGGATACAAAACCAGGAAGAAACTTGAGAGCAGAGGAGAAAGATGCACAGGAAATTTGTGGTAAATGTTTGTTTAATCAGTCGGACAAAATTTTCCCAGGTAATGGACTATTGACAAACTCATCAACTCTTCATTGTTTTTTATTCACTATTTTTGTGCTACAGTGACAAAGAATTCCTGTTCCTTGGCTGGATGCCTCATGGTTTCTTAAGCAAGGATATAAAAAAGAACAAGTTTCAAATATCATCCTATGCACTGGCAGGTTTTGAGTTACCTCCTGCTTTAGCAGCTAGATCAGTGTGAAAACCTAGCCAAAGCTGCTTCTATTCCAGCAAGTGCCTGTAGGGCTGCTCTCTCACTGGATGGCCAGCTGGCTTACTTTGACGACGTTTGTGTTGTTGTATTCTCTTCGCCTCCAACACGGGGTGTTGACATCCACCTTGTCTGTTGGAACTGATTTCCAAACTCAGCTAACTGCCAGACCACATCTACAAATTTGTGAGGGTTTGGCTAGTTGGCACAAGCCACAAATGTCCCAGGGACTGTTCAAGCAATTTAACAGTCTGTATGATTAAATTCCAGGAATGTTCCATACCACTGATTAATTTATTAGTGTAGATCTAGTTTAATACTACTTTTCTTCTAGGATAAACAAGGAATTCTTTGCTATTAAAGGCCTGGAATATAAAACCCTACAGATGTCACATCATGACGTAATTCTGTGTAAATTTTTTGAAAAGTGAATACTTTAAGACTGTAGAGCTAGAACTTCGCCCTTTCCAATTGTCACAATGATGAAACTTGGATGTACCTGGAATATTCACCCAGGCAATATACGCTCCTCTTAAGATTTGTTTTGTTTCTCAAAGGACAGTATTCTCTGAAAATTAAAAACTGAAGGAATTGTTTAACATTTGTAGGGGCAGCCTGAGCTACCTGTAACTGGAGCATTTAAGTTTAGTGACTCCATAGAGAGGTAACAATAATTTTGAGCAGTGAGCTGCTTAGCGTAGGTCTACATGCATGATCGCGGAGACTGGATGGTATAAAGCTGAGTTAGCCCACTGCCCCACTGGGGTGTTCTAGATTGGGCAGAGCTAACATGTCCAGATTGCTTCCTGAGTCTCATCTAGCACATGAAATCCTACTGCAGGTGTCCCTGCAAGGCACTTGTGCTCTGTCTGGAGCAGGTCACATCTCTTGAAGAAAATATTCTTGTCTCTACGCCAGTTTGCTAGATTTTTCTGTGCTTCTGACAGTGACAAGGGGAAAGAAAAGCATGAGCTTGTAGAACTGATTAGTGGTCGTGCTTGGAAAAACCCACTACTATTTACAACTCCGTCAAGAATGAGACTAGCAAGTAATAATGAAATCAAACCAGCATCAGGAAGTGTGGTGGATTCTGGTCCATCATCTTATTTTGAATATCTGAAAGTTATTTGTTCCTTACACAGAGCTTATTTTGGGATAGTAGAACTCCAGCTTCTAAATAACAGGTAACTACGCAATTTTTGATGGCGGGATGGATGGGATTTAAAATATATTTTCCGGTTCCATTTTCGTCAGTCCTACAGTTATTGACAATTTTCTTATTTCAGGGTGGAGGTCCTCATTTCTCGGAGCGCAGGATCCTAAATTGTTTTACCTTGAAGATTTAGCTGATAGCTATGATACCTTTCCATATGCAGGTACAACTTCATTATGAATCATCTACCTATGGCTGGGTCAGCATTATAGAGGCCTCAGCTCTCATTAGTGTATGACAGTAGACGTGAGACACTGACACTAGAAAGACAGAGCTATTCTAACCAAAAATACTCTGCCTCCCTTTGCTGCCTTCCTTGCTCGTTGCCAGCTCTATTATTTCTGCTCTCTCTTTTTGTGTGCTTAAATTTCCCTTCTGTGCATTTTTAATCTTTCCTGTATTACCTTGTTTTCCATTTGGCATAAGTATACTCTGGTTATTTCTTGCACATTGTTTGTATACCTCTGGAGAAATAACAATACTGTAATTAATTAAAGTAATGGCTTTTTAAGTACATGAGAAACAAACCATATGATCCTGCTCATTCTTGCCATAAGTATTGGAACAACTTGCAGTCACACGTTAGCAACTAGACTCCTGTAAAAATTCTGCACGGAAATATATACAGTGGCCTCTTAGACACTATTCCCTATGCTTCTGCATGGTTTTGAGAAAATTTATGTAAGCCTAGACAGATAATTTGATATGGATGACCTGCTTGTTGGCTTGTTTCTTCAGCTCCACACACAATGCACAGTACTTTGCAACAAAATTATATTTAGATGAGTTTTAGCCTCTTTTTGTTAAGGACTCCTGTCCAGCCATATGTTAGACTATCGAGACTGCAGCGAGCTGGTGAGTGAAGATTCAGATTCAGATTTTTATGGACGCCAAATTATTTTAAAATATTAACAGAAGCATAACCTAATTTATCTGAGGGCTGTGGAAAAGGAGGAGAGAAATTACTTGTTTCTGGGAATCTCAAAAGATGCTTGGTACAAACTATTTGAACGCAGGGTGACTGAGATTTCGGTGGTGTGTCCACAAAAAAAGGACAGAAAGTGGAAGGAAAAGCTGCATGACATGGGTCATTTGGGATTGAATCAAGGATCCTACATTTGAGTAATTCTATTTATGTGAATACTGTTATGAAGAAAATGCTCATTTTCTCCCATTTTTATCTTTTGATCTTTCAGTCCTTCCTCTTTGTTTCTTCTTTTTTACCTTTTTTTGGTCCTCTTCTTTTTTTTTCTTTCTTTTCCATTACCTCTGTTTTTGTTCTTTTATACCTTTCTCTCCTTTGCACTCTCTTCATCCTGAAGCACCCCATAAGCATCCGGCTGAGGTACTGCCAATGAAAATGTCAGCACACTATACTCTGTCCCCAGTTATGCTTTTACCTTCAACAAGGGAGCTCATAAAAATGAAGAAGTATGTCTGATGCCTCAAAGTCTTGGAAGTTCACCTCTTCCTAGAGAAAACAGAGAAGAGAGTACTTTGTGACTCTCTTTTGGGATGGCTAGCAATATCCAGCAGCCATTGGGCTCTGATGTCTCTGGAAGCAAGCTGTGTGCCAGAACAAAAGACTGAGACCTGAGCTTTTAACTCATATACTTGTCCTATGCACAGTAATTATTATTGATGAGGTGCTTAAATTACCTGTGCACCAGTCAATGTAAGAATGTAAAAGGAGAAAGGCTTACTCAAATTTATTGGTGACAACAATTACTAACAGTAGAGAATACAGAAGGAGGAAGACTCTTGTAGATTGGATCCTGATTAATGGAAAAGAATTAGTTGGGAAAAGGAAAGTGGAAGGCAACTGGGGTGACCAAAATCATTAAATACTAAATTCTTGATTTACAGGAGTACAAGGGGGGAGAGTAATAAAATAAGGATTTTCAGGAGAGAAATCTTCAATTGACTGTTCAGAAGGGTCTGCTGGAAAGCAAGTGTAATAAAAAAGTGGTCTGGAAGTATTTTAATGAAATAATTATCTCACCATGAGCAGCATCACTGAAGGGTAGAGATAGGGACTTAGAAAAATGGTGATGTTTTTCAGAACATGAACATTTAGCAGGCATCATACAGAAAAAGAAAATGCTCAGGTTCTAGGAACAAATGCAACAGCACAATGCAGGTAGGAACAAAATCAGAAAGTTTAGGACACAGGCAGGGGAAAATAACCAAGCACATTCTTTAAATATGTTGATAATAAAATGATAATATAGAATAATTCAGTGGGAAAAGTTTAACTTGCTAGAGTAAAGCAACTATTACTCTGAGCTTGGTAAATGGGAATGTTGTGTCCAAGCTGTAATCTTCTCCTCAGGGCTGATAAGCTTTCGACAGGACACCACTCTTCGGGCAAGATGTGGATCTATTAAAGAATATCCAGAAGAAAGAAATGAAAATTTTAAAATAAGCCTGCAAGCTTGGAAAAAATGGGTTTGCCTTATCTTGAAAAGACTGATAGGGGCTAAAGAGATGATCTGAAAACAACCTTCCAATACATAAAAGGTAGCTGCAAAGATTAAATGAAATAAACAGTTCTGTGAGTCCACAGTAAGTAGAATAAGAAATAGTGAACTTGAATTGCAGCAACAGTCCTTAGGAGGGCACGTCCTCTCTTCAAGGACAAGCTGAAGTGGGTGGATATTATCCACGAAGATCATGGACTCTCCACAGCAATGGAGGATTTAGAATGATACATTCCGATTTTCAGGCTCAAGGTTACAAGTTTTTCCTTGACAACTGGAGAACTGAGGAGTTCAGAAGCTTGCAAAGGCAGCTAATTGCAGGTGTTTAGACAAAGCTCTCTCCTGTGTGAGACTTGCATACTCATGGAACTTCATTCATGGAAATGTTGGAATGAGTTAGAAGCAGATTAATTTTGTACTAACCACTGTAAAGATGCCAAAATAAGAATTTTTACTGGAATTGAAGTGTATTGTTTAATGCCCCAGCATTTGGGTTGATAGTAATGTCAGTGCTCAAAATGTCTGTGGTTTTTTTCCTTTAGGATTGGGCTGTTCCACTGTATAGTTTGTCTCATTGACTACAACTACACTGCTAAAGAAAACCTATGGGAAACTGTGACCCTCAGACCTACTGACTTGGTCTGCCTCATGTCCGCACTGAGAAAAATCTCTTCCTATCAGAAAAAAAAAGTTTGATGTGTTCAATCTGTCTGTTAGGAATCATTTGTGGTCTGTGCTGTTCCCCAGACTGTGCACGGAAGTTTTCTGTGAGTGTTATTTGGCATGGGCCAAAACCATGGGGAGATGTGAGATACCTGTCAAGAATCACGGGAGGACAGGTATAGGGCAGTGCTTCAACTCAAATTCTGAATGTCCCTCGTTTACTTGTATAGAAACAGCCAAAAGGACCACTTTATACAAAGTAGTACATCCATTGTGAGTTAGGGCTTGTCTGATTCAAATACCGAATTTTGAAGCAGTGAATACTGCATTAAATATACTCTCCCCACAAATGTCTGCAAACAGTTTGGCACATAGCACAGACCAGGGCTAATCCTGACAAGCAGTTGAACACGATGACTCCGCTTTTTTGGGGTAAAGGTAGACTTTACTGATTATCATAATGTTTTTTCTTATAGACAGAGGAATCAGGAGATTGTATGAGAGACTCCGATGTAATTTTAAAGTACAGTATGTTTATAACCCTGCTCCTTGTAAAGGACTTATGAAGGAGGGAAGAGAGCCCTGTTTACTAAGTTGCAGAGAACCAGAGAACATAATTTTAAAGCCTATCTCATCATTTTCATGGCTTGACTCACAATTTTAAAGAGCTTATGGTTGGAAACATTTCAAGATTTGTGAAATCTTTTCAGCTAAATATTATTATGTCTTTAATATATAAAGCAAAATCCTTACCCAGCAAATAAATACACTTCCTGCTGAATCTGACAGAAGATCCTGGCTGCAATCTCCTCGAGAATTTGGCTCTGGCTTCTGATAGAAAATATGGACCTGGTCATGATTCAGGAATTTCAAAAACCCAGTACTTAGTGGGATGCCTGACTAAAATTGAACCACCTTACTTTTCTGTGATGATACTCATCTCATGTAACACACCTCATGTATATTTTTTTCTTACTGTTACGTCTAGGAAAGTTAGGCAGAAATCTTTTTGCAGAGGTACCAGGGGCTGTATGAAATGCACAGACTGACTGAGGTCCAGAGAAGGTCACACTGCAGGACTGTAACAATGTCCAGCCATTTGAAGGAATTTGGCCCTGTTGCAGGGGCTGAATTTATATATATATATATGAGAACACACATATATACACATATATATATACATATATAAAAGCTATCTTAACATTCACCTGAAGAGGTCTTCTGACCAAACACTGAAAATAACAAGATAATCTACCTTTTTTTTTACCTTTTTATTAGACAGCTAACAGTTAAGGACAGGACTGTCTTGTTCAACACTCATTAAACAGCTCACAGCAGACTGCAGCCCAATTGCCACTGGCATTTGGACACTACTATGATGGTGACGATGCTGATTTTCATGGTTATTAACATTAGTAGAGTTACTAGTGGTTATATGAATTAATAGTTTCTGTAATCACAAGATTCCAACATCATCTGTGCCAATGAATGAATCAGGGTTCTTCAAGTAATAATGAAATGCTAAAATAAAAGTAATTTTTGGAAAAATTAAGGCCAAGCAGAAAACAAAACTGGTGTTGGATAGGTGTTGCAAAGTCACATTCTGAACTGAAATCCTAATTTTTATTGAAATAATGTATTGCTCCAGAGGTGTGATCCATCTGATGTCTCAAAAGTTTAATACAATGTCACTTTTGTAACTAGAACCACAGTTCACGTTTGAAAAGCAGTCAGAGTTGGCACTTTTACTACATACCTGCAAACATCGCTAAAGTTAATACAACCTCCCCTAGTTATTTTTCCCCTACTAGACTGTCTGCCTATCTCCTGCTTTTTTTAAAGGTACGGTATATAATCAGCTAGCTTATTAAGGGGCTTAACAAGGTGAAAAATACTCAGTCACTCCCCTTGTTTACAATGCCTTCGACATCCTGTAAAATAACAACATGGTGCCTGTCCTCATCTCCTGTGCTGATTAGATCTATTAGAGATTAGTTGAGGCAAATTCTGCTAATAAAATGCTGTTCTGAATTCATTTTTCTGCCCTCAATTTTCTTTTAAGCAGACGAGTTTGTGTTTCCACAATGGGTCCTTCCTTCTGCCTTTCTCTTTAGCTGAGTATGATATATAATCACCTTCTCCAATTGGATTATGAGCTGCCTTGTTCATGCTAATTTACTTAATTTATTCATCCTCCTTGCTCATTCTAATGATTTTTCACATGCTTCCTCTTGCGTACCGACAAATGCCACAATGATAAAACAGCGTGGTAAGCCCTATGTAAACATATCACCAGATCCCCGTGTCCCTTTTGTCTCCAGATGCCTGTTGCAATTTTGGTTGTTGTGCAGCCCTGACACTAAGTAATGTTTTGAAGGAAGCAAATTCAGGCAAGTCTGACAACCACCATCTTCCCTGACAAGAGCAGAGCCGGAGACTACCAGGCATTGTTTATACTAATAAATTAAAGATGCCTGGGACTGTTCTTGGGTGCAGAAGCCAAATGGGTGGAAGTGCTGTTAAACTCGCTCTCCCTCAGAAACAGCAGGGTTTGCATCTGGACTGCACATCTGGAATGCTTCCTCCTGTTTCTACCAGGCTCCGTTCAGGAGGCTGTTTGCTGTCCTGAGCCAAAACCTCCATCAGGGACCAGCCTGGCAATTTCACTCTCTGGTCAGCTGGGTTTCCGTGCGCCGGAGGGCTCCCTGGCACTTTCAGTGTACCAGGTCAGACAGAGCCTGGGGGTGCTGCTCTCAGAGAGCTACTCAAAATATAAACCTGCTTTCTTTGACTCAAAACAATTTTTCACATGGTTCACCATAGCAAGTCTTTCTGAAAATCCATAAATATTCACAAATATTTGCCAACCAGGCCTCCGTAACCATGAGTTTTAATTAGCTTGCATCTCCCTTGCTTGGACATCATTGAATGATTCTGTCAGAAGTGCTGAGCCATAAAGTTGACTTGAAAAAAAAGAAGGCTTTTGTTTGTTGAAACTTGAATGTTATTTTCCTGAGTCTATTGTGCCTGAACCTTTTTTTTGTTTATTTGTGTTAGAATCACCAAACTGTTGAGGTAGTATATTATTAGATCAATAGATGAGAGAGGAGACCTGATAAGAACATATTATTGTGACATGTTTAGAGGTTTAGATTAGATATTATGAAAAATTTCTTTACTGAAAGAATGGTCAGGCATTGGAACAGGCTGCCCAGGGTGGTGGTGGAGTCACCATCCCTGGAGGTGTTCAAAAAATGTGCAGATGTGGCACTTTGGGATATGGTTTAGTAGGAATGGTGGTGTTGGGTGGATGGTTGGACTTCACGATCTTAGAGATCTTTTTCAACCTATGGTTCTATGACTCTGTGGTGTATTGGAGAACAGTAATACTGACACAGGTTTAATGACAGTGCGATAAAGAAGACAGAGAGGAAAGTTAAGTACATACTGGGTGTTCATGCATAATAGAGTAGGAAAGCATTGTCTGCTGTACTTTTTCTATACCAGTAAATTGCCTTTGGATAAAAATACCTTGCTTAGTTACTCTAGAGAAATACTGATGAAAAACTAATACTCACGGAACAACGCTTGCGTGAAAGCACGGTCAGCTAGGCTTTTCCGAGTCTTTGCTGATGTTTTTGCTCATTATTATCAAAAGTAGCTGAGGAGCAAATGGTTGGGAAATGGTGAAGAAAAGGAAAGCAGATTCTTTCTCCAGAAATGTCCATTGGCTTATGAGTGAGGCTGCAGCATTTCAGGGCTGGAACAAGTTGGAAAACACACTGATTCTTCTGCCATAATTTAAAGCCACTTGCTAATGAGGGAAAAATGGGGGAGTGACACAGCATTTCTGGCTTCTGAGCTGCAACCCTTTCTCTAGCACAAAGATGCAGGCTGGAACAGCGAATCTGGTTCCATGTTTGAGACAAAACTTAATGCAACGTCCCCAGTACTTAGTCTTGGTAGATGTTAACACAACATACAGATAACAGGGGATTAGGATTTGTGGACAGTGTGCTTAATATCTACAGAGATGGGCAACATAGCTGTTTCTAGTGAGGGTTATTGTTATGCAACTTAGTTTATGATCTGCATCTATTTAAAAGATTGAGAAAGTTTTATTTGGATGTGAATCTTGATGTTGTCTTCTATTTGCCTCAAAACTGGGCTGCAGGAAGGAGCTCCTTGGGCACAGAATGCAGAAGAACCTGAAAATTTAAATGGAAACAGAATACATTGGACAATATCAATCCACGTTTCTTACATTGTATGGCACCTCATTTCTTCATACATTCTGGCTAGTTTTAGTGTGGAATATAAATGATATAAATGGGTGCATAAGTAAATCTAAAAAATAGCATAGGGTTTGTAACCATGAGGTGGGTAGCAGTCCAGAAGGTGTCCCAGTACAACTGCTGGGTACAAAAACTGTCAGATAAAACTTACCAAAAGGAGTTCATCACTACAGTTACTTCAGACACGCAGTGACGAGACCTACTGAACCTGAGATGACCTTCCTGGACCATGTTCCCAGGCTTTGGTTTTGGTGTATACATGCTTTCAAAGGACATTCATAGGTGTTTTTCCTTCTCTTTCATTGCCTTACCTCCACAACTTTCATTTGTGTAAATTCTTAGGCACATTTCTTTTCTGTCGAAAGTAAAACATTTCTAGGAGAAGGTAAGTTCTTCCAGGATGTAGTACATTCTTTTGGTCCTGAAGGAGCTGTGAATAAGAGGTCTGCTCCTCTGCTTAGGATGCTGCAGAGCTAGGAGAAAATACATCCTGCCTGTTCATGATTTACCTGAAAACCACAAGTAACCCCACAGAGTGGAAATACCGCTTTCTTATCCCCATGGGCCACTGTGAAAGATAAGTACACTGAAGTCTTTAAATCACTCAGATAAAGCATAGGCGTACACAAGTCTTTGATTTCTGAAAATTTCTCTACAAGTGGGGCAAGACCAGAGAGGGAAAAGAGACGATCTCAGTGAATAGCAGGGGCTCAGCAGGTGCTTAATTTTTCTGTTGTTGCTGTTGAAATTATTCTGTGGAAGAATGCTTCAGCAAGTTGCCAATTTCTATTTCTGATTTCCCCCAAAGACATTCTTGTACAAGGTGGTTTACCTTCCCCTCCCTCTCTGGCTACCTCTGGCATTTCCTCCACAGCATCTGAACATCATCTGTATGCACTTAATGACCAGATGTTCTCCGTCTCGCCATTTCTCCAAAACTAGGCTGGAGTGAAAAAAAAAAAAAAGGGGGACTCAAACTAAATCATCCAGGGATTATACTAACAGAAAATGATGCTCTTGGTATGGAAACTATTAAAGAAAACCTGATTTTGTCTTTATATACTAGGGTTCATTAACTTTCTCTCTGGTACAGCTAATGACCTGAACAGAAGCTGTGGTTCATTAGTGATCTTTCTCTCTCTGCCTGGCAGTTGAACAGAAAAAAGAAAGAGCTGGAAGGAAAGGTAGAAACTCTAAGTGAGACAGAACAGCATTACATGTTTCCAGGCTAGCGGAAGTAAATTTTCTTCCCTTCCTGTCCTTGTAATAGGAATGATATGATATTTATAGCTAAACTCATCCTTTATGCCAGAGTGGGTTTAGTCACCAAAAGAGGAGCAAAAGCATTTTGTTTACCTTCTCTTTATCAAATTCTTGTTCTGGGACTGCCAGGATTTGCTTTGTTCTCTGGAGCTTGTAGCATCGTAAGGTTTGTCCTGCCTTATGCATGACAGCTCCATGGGGTCAATTTGGCAGCAGGGAGTAGCTGCAGGGAGGTTCAGGAATACCCTGCGCTGAGCTGCTTTGCAGGCATCCAGCTCCTGCAGGAAACGCCTCGATGGTTTGCGTTGGTGCAGCCATCATCAAGCTGCCTTTGGCAATAAGGTTCATTCAGCAGGATAAGGAAAGTGTGGACAGTACTGTCGCCTGTATATCTGGCTCAGGGGTGGTGCTATGCAAACCAAAGCAGGCTCAGGGAGCCATTAAAGGGTGTTTCTGTTTCCTTGTATGGAAAAATCTGCACTTTTTCTGTATTAGTTGTGAAAGCCTCCTTTGTGGTGCTGTGATTGTCAAGGAAATCTGTTCCTCTTCAGCATGCCATTCTTACAGAACAAGAAAAGGTCTTTAAATTCTATTGAGTTATTATTCCATTCAGAGGGGGGAGAGAGGAGCAGGGTGAAGAAGAGAAAGAAACATTATTACAACATCAAAATATTACATAACTTACAAATAATACACTAAAACATTCAGCCACTCAAATTTTCAAGCCTGTGTATTTTTTCTAAACATCACAGTACTTATTTTTTGATGTCATAATAAAATTGAATACCTCTCATCGCCTCTCGTTTTTAATCTCATCTTTCCCAGGAAAAGATGTGCAGTTTACTGTGACTTTAAAATGAACATTATCAAATGTAGCATGTGAATTCCAGGCAAGTAGCCAGCAAATTACCTGCCACTGAAGGTCGTTTTCTCTTCCTCCCTACTTTTTTGGTACATAATGCAACACTAAAATGTATATCTTGCCTGTTTTTAAAGGAATTATTCTTACTGATTATCAAATGGAGAGAAGTGGTATGTGAAATAACTAATATTTACAGATGGTTATTGAAATGTCAGACCTGTAAATGTAAGCTGGGTGGTTTTGTTTGGGTAGTTAATGTTATCAGAAAGCTTCAGGTGAACAAAAGGATGAATGAATGAATAAGTGGACAGAGAGCCAGTGATGGAGATTTTTCTACTTGAAAAGCCATCCTGAGTCATACATAATGTTACCCTATAACCATCAAAATGAGACATGGAACGGACATGTCAGACAAAGCAGTCTGTTCCTTTTCTAGTGCAGGCCTGTTGCCTCAATTATATTACTTTGTCCAATCTAGTTCTAAGTACTGGAAGCAGTAGATCATCCCCATGGGAGGCTGTGTCACACTCTAGTAGTTCTCAGTATTGAATTTTCTGTGATATTCAGCTTAATTTTCCCTTTGTTTAATTTCTTGCTGTTGCTCCTACTTACATCTGTATACTCAAGCTTTTATTTTTTTAACTTTTTTCCCCCCTGAACATGCATAATAACATGTTCAGTGATATCTTACAAGCCTTTTGGGATTCAGAGGTCCTGTGAGGTTGCCCACAAAACAAGCATCATGGCGCCTAAGGATGAGGTGACCAGTTTCAGCTGCTGGGTGAGTTAGGTCCCTGGCACCCATGTGCACCTAAGGTATGGATTAGCCTTTAAGGGACCATGTCAAAACATATGGGGCATGAGTTCTCCCTTACAGCTAACCAAAAGTAGAAACTAGCCTGCAAGCTATGTCTGAGCTTATCCAATTCCTGTCTCATCCTTGTTCAAAATGCAGATGACACAACTGTCATCTGCTGCTTGTAATTTAGAGGTTAGGCAGCCTACATGGAAAATAGGATTAAGAATGGTGCCACAAAGCTTTGATGCAGTTCAAACTATTAGTCTGTTTTGGATTATGTTTCCTGTCTGGAGTATCACTCCCTGTTGTGGACTGCTTCTTTTTTTGGGTCACATGTTACAGGAGTGGCTCAGACAGCTGCAAAAAACTGATGCTCAGTGCGTTACACTTCTTACATACAACGGTGTTAGCCTGGATGGCTGGGCTGGGATCTTTCTGGAAGTCAAAGACATGAGGCACTTTCTGTGGCTGTACACCTGCATCTGACCTTGCTGTAAGAAGGGGCTCACAGTGCTGGATCAGATGAATTCAGGAAAAAACGTCCATGATAATCTTCCACAACTGGCCTTTAGAACTGTAGTATTATTTAGTTTGAAAGGGACTGCTGTAAATTCCGTGGTCTCACCTACGTGCTTAAAGTAGGGCCAGCTTATATCACGTTGCTCAGTGCTGCGTCCAGCTGAGTTTTGACTGTCTACAAAGATGAGGATTTTGCAGCCTCTCTGGGAGACCTGTTCCAGTGTTTGACCCTGTCATGGTGAAAAAATTAATGTATAATCAGATTTTCCTTTGCTGCAACTTGTGCCTTTGCATATCTTTTTTGAATTTCTAAGGCTGTTTGTCTGTTTATCCAGGCCTCATAAAAATAAAGCCCTTTTATAGTATCACTTAAGGGGATTTTATGTTTACTTTATTGCTTTCTGACAGAAAGTGTTGTCTTCAGTCAGCAGTAATACTATCATCACCTGTAACGCAAGTGGAAATTTGGGAGCCCTGGCACTGAAGATCTGAAGTCCTGATATAACCTCATCATCTCGTTTCCTTTCTGTAAAAGGTGTTGGTGCTCTCACTGGAGTGCTGACCTGGCACAAACACGTACAACCTCCCGTCCTCAACTTTGATTGCATTATTATAGAAACGTTTCAGGCATTGGAGCTTCTCCATGTGTATATTAAAAGCAGCAGTAATTGTCTTGTTTTTCACTCACCAAGGACCCAGGAAAATACAATGGGAAAAAAATCAGCAGGGAGAAGGTCCAGAAAAGCCTCCACTTTGAAGGTGAACCTCTGTGTGCATCTTCCTGTCAGCATGATGATCCTTGCCGTTGTCCGCAGCTCCTTGAAGGCCCATCAATCTGAGAACAAGGTGCCCTACTTTCATTGACCTTTCTCATATATCTTGTGACCTGCATATACTGTGTATGCCCGAGTTGCTTCAAAGAGCTGTTAGACTGCGGCTCTCCTTCTGGTGCCTTACAGCAATAAGTTCGTTATAAGCCTGAGTGGTAATTCCTGGTTCCAGAAGCCAGTTACACAAATGCCTTGCTTATTGGTGAAAATGACACACATTCATAATTGAAAAGCAGGAACAGTTTGAATATTGTCCTGTATCTCTGCTACTGCAGTACTATTCATAAATAATAATAATAGGGACTGGGCTGGAGGACTGAAGGTGAGAGGGAGCCTTTTGGAAAGAGCTCTAATAAGGAGGATAAAAATGAAATGTTGTAGTGTTGTATAATGTTATAATTGGCCAGTACAATTACATTTTGTTTACCTTATGGTAAAGCAATTTATTTTCACAGGTACACTTTGAGCATCATAAATGTTAGATGTACTGCAGAAGAGATCCTTACTACACTGGTGTATTTCCCTTGGACCCCTGTGATCTCGGGAAGAGTAGGATTACATGCAAACGACTCTTGATGGGTTATGTGGCATTGATTTGTAAAGGGGGCTGCTCTTTGATTTTCTGAGCATAATTACGGAATCTCACTGTTTTATTTCTCTGTTATTGATGGCTGAAGGGCTTTCATAGCAGTGAATTTCATCTCAGGAGAACTGTGATCTCTACCTTTCTAAATTGTGGTGACATGTTGCCATTGTCATTTGTACTAATGGCTGATATGGGTGGTGAGGAATCACCGCGTGAATAAGAAGAGAAGTGCATCTTCATTTTATTGATGAAAGCTGAAAAGGAGCCCTTCTAGCTCTAGATTTCTAGCTCTGGAGACTGAGGAACTTCAGGGTTGTTTAGCTCAAGTGGTGGAAATTAAGGCAACCCTATATTGTCCTAGAAAATATATTCACTAGAGGAAGGCTGATGTTAGTCTGTTAGTCATCAGAGTCAATTAATACTAGTATAATGTGGACAACTATCCATAGCATTCAGAGATGTATTTGGTCTCGAAATCTTCCATCCAGATTTGGACGAAGTCAAGAATTGAAGTATGAATGTAAATTTTTATTACATGCTCTCTGCAGTTTGAAAAGAATATTTCTTGTGGATGAGAAGGAAGAAATTTTTAGTGTAGGATTCTCAAAAATTCTCCAATAAGTGCTCTGTTTTCTTGTCAGCAGCGTCTGAGCACCAATAACTCAGGTATTCCTGTGTTACTTTGTAAGTGATGCAATGGAGAAGTTACGCAGCTGCTGGGAGGCAGTACAGGTCCTGAGAAGTGAGCAGAGTAATAGGGGTTTACAGGCGATACCTAGCTCTTGGCATCTGTCTTAAACTCCACCACTACTTCAGCCCAAAGACCTCTCAGACTTTGAGGAGGCTGAGAGGCTTGTGACACCTGAACCCCTTTCCCCACTAGGCACTGAACCGAAATCCAGCTGGCCGACCCAGTGCTCGGGGCTGACTATGAGTCAGTGACATGGGCATTCTGCGTTTTTGTTGCAGCATTCTTCTGTAAGGTGAGAGGAAAGGCTGTTCGACGGATAAAAACTGCATCCCCTTTGGTAGGTGAGCACAGTAAATGCGGTATGTAAGAATAAATGAATGTATGGCAGGTCAGCACCGTGCCACCTCTGGCCAAACCCTGCAGAGCTGCCGGACCTCTTCTCCCACTGAATTGTCCTGTTTGTACTCAGGTCATTTCACACCGTAAGGTGGTACAAAGTCATCTGCATGCCTAGCGTTACGGAGGGCAAGTCTGGCTTGGAGCCGGCTGAACGCAAGTGTGAAGCTGGGCTGAAGTCAGAGCTCTGCTCAGTTACAATTCGGGAAATGCTCGTGCTGATCCTGAGCTGACACAAATTTCACGATCCCCTTTGCAGCTCTTCCCTTCTGATCCCTGGTGAGCTGGGCGAGTGCTTCCCAGCCAGGCTTCAGAATGAGAAAAAAATAGCAATATGTTTTCAAGAGCTCTTACACAGTTTTATTTTTTACATTTCTTGCGAGCTACTGCTGTGCTTATTTGCCTATCAATTCATTTTCTCTTTGCTAGTACATTTACTCTATATTTAGCACATTTTAAAAGAGGACAACTAGACTGCACAGACACGAAATCACACAGTAGGACCTTATTTACTATACTGTAATAACTGTGTTCATAAATCTAACCTCTCTCTGGCAACCTCACATACCTGTCTTTTCTTTCTCTCCTTTGATTCCTGTCCTTGCTTCGCTCTCTGCTGACAGCGGGCAGTAGGAGCTGCAGTCGTTCGGTACCTCTGAGTATTATGGTCCATTTACTTAAACGTGGATGCTGATATTAAACTTAAGGCATCCAAGTTGACTCTTTTGTCTTACTTATGCTTTTGTGATGGTCTGTTTTTTATACATTTACAGTGAAAGACGCTTCTGGAATATTAAGATTTATACCAGACAGGAAAGCAGAGAGTGGATGTTTATCTCAAATGCAGTTTCCTTGCTTTTCTGGGTTTTGAAGGGGTCTTTAATTGTTAAAATGTGCTTAGATTAGCAGGTGAGGGTATATTGAAAGCCTTTGCTGAAAAATAATTAGTACAATATTTTTAAGGAAGTACACTTAATTTTAATTTTTATAATTTATAATACTGAAGTTTTATAATAACTATAATATAATATACATGGTCTGATTAATAATTAAATGTTACAATATAACTATATGTAATGTATTCAAGTATTTATTGATATCTTTTCAAAAAAACCCTCCACACAGATCCCCTGAAATAAGGTAGAAAATTCTTCATAAAGAGTTATGAAAAGCAAACATTTTTCTTGCACACACATTTTTTTCTTTTAAGCTTCTTGCAATTAAACAGTGAGGTAAAGGGAACTCAAGATGGACCCGAATGAAAGAAATTAAGGCCAGTACTTCCTACTATGAGCCCTTTGGGTAGGCTATAAAGCTGTAGTCCCACATCTGCTCAAAAAATTTCTATCATTTCTGTTGTATTTTCAGTAAGAAACTTGAACATGGAGACGTAGTTATTCATGGTAAATGTGAGTGTAGACTCCTTTATCAAGAAGCCTGAGAAAACTGCTACTGTGTATGGGACATGAAACTGCCACAGCTCAGATTTCTGCTCGAGTAGCTTCATCTGATGATCCTATTCATAAAATGAAAAGGAAAAAACCAGGATATATCAGCGTGACAATGTGTAGAGAAGCTAATGAAGGAGCTGGAAACTTCTCTGTACAGTCCTCTGAGAAAGCTGAAGCATGTGTGTCTTCGCCACGCAGTGCACAACCTGCAACTAGTTTTTGGTAACTATTAGGTGTTAGATGCAGCTGTTCCTGAGACTCAAGAGGTACCTAGATCCATTAAACTAAGCTGAAAATACCAGTCTGAAAGACTGTACACTGTTTCACTATTAACATCACTGTAGAGAGGTGTTTCTCCTAAATCCAAGTTTTTTCTGGAATAGGAATGATTGTTAAGTGGTTTCTGATTTTTGCATGCTGCAAGGAGGGAAAAACATGCTCTTTCAATAATAGTCCGTGTATGTAAATTTGCTCACAGCCATGTGAATGGTATTATCATTTTACGAACCAGGCCACAAATTCACAAAGAAAGAGGTGGAGAACTGAGGTTGGAGTTTTGTCCTACCAACAATTAAGATAGTCTGTCTCATAGGTGAAAAAGTAGGCATAACTTTCAATATCTTTCAGGTCCATCACATGTTACTTCACTTCAGCGGTCCCACCATGCTTAGGGAGTATATCAGAAAGTTATCTACACATAATATGTCATATTTGGGCCCCAGTGACAACAGCCTCTCTGCTTTGAAAGAGCCCAGGGTTAGTATGGTGAGGAAAAGAAATAACTTTTTACCCTGAGGGCTTAGTTCTTCACTTGCAGCACAGAGGGCAGCTGGAAGCTTATCTGGGGAAACTAAGCTGCTGAAGCATTGTGTGTTTAATGTGGCATGAGAATATGAATGACACGACTCACTGTTCACCACTGCCCACCCTTGAAAATAAGCTTGAAAGAAATCCTGGTGGCATTATCATAAAAAGTCCCCCTGAAGAAAGTGGAGGGGTTTCAGAAACAAAATCTATTCTCTGTCATCCCATCATCAATAAAGTGGAAGAACTGGCAGAAGAATTGTTGGCCTGAACTCCAGACTTTGAAAAACAGGTAAGAAAAATATATTGGGAAAATATTCTCTGGGAAGTGTCCTGTGCTGGCAGGGGGAGGGATTGGATGGTTTCGCTGGCCTTTTTCATCTCTCATTTCTAGAAGTCTATTATGTTATTTTGCAGAGTGAAGAGCGGTTAAAATGATTAATGGACCGCAGGGCTTGATGTACGAGCAGACGGACAAACAAATGACTCCTTGCAGCACACTCAGTGCGGAGTGGAGTGAGGGATGCCTGAGAGCTGCTGGGGTGGCAGGTGGGGGTGCTGTACCCTGCAATGTGAGGAGGTGCAATTAGCAGAAACAAAGTGACAACTAGCCTAGAAAATCTTTTAACGAGGTATTTTATGGTGCCCACCTGTGATCTCTGACAGCAGCGACTACATCCCCTCCCAGCACCACACCAGTGCCTTGGGCTCTCTGTGTGCTGCTCAGCTGTGGCACCAGCACCTCT
>Ga0065711_1031854_pt1 | contig 28576 bp, 23 predicted proteins | sample Hoacrofraction12_FD_59098 | JGI IMG/M metagenome (GOLD analysis project Ga0065711, IMG submission 59098) | Hoatzin crop microbial communities from Cojedes, Venezuela - Epithelial fraction 12 v2 (version 2) | ecosystem: Host-associated > Birds > Digestive system > Esophagus > Crop | place... | reverse complement strand
CGCCGCTGATGACAGCCCTCTGAGTTCTGCCATTCAGCCAGTTCTCTATCCACTTCACCGACCACTCATCCAGCCCACACTTCCTCAGCTTCCCTAGGAGGATATCATGGGAGACTGTGTCGAAAGCCTTTCTGAAGTCAAGGTAGACAACATCCATGGTTCTCCCTTCGTCTACCCAGCCAGTCATGTCATCGTAGAAAGCCATTAGATTGGTCAGGCATGATTTCCCGTTGGTGAATCCATGCTGACTACTCCTGATAACCTTCTTTTCCTCCACTTGCTTGTTGATTAGCTGCAGGATAAGCTGCTCCATCACCTTTCCCGGGAGAAATTATATCTCTCTTGTGGGATGTCACCTGAAGCTTTGAAGTTCCCTTACATTACACAACCCCAGCAGAAAGCAGAGTGAAGAGAAAGGAAACATAGCAGGGAAGATGGATGCTCAGTCTCATCTGCTTTTCCTAAATCAGCAATACACAGCCTTTGGCCAGGAGTTTCCCAGTTGTGAAAAGAGTGATCATTGTCAAAAAAACTGCAGCACGCACTCGTCCTCCTCCATCCCCAGATTTTTTAATGACTTAACTGGAAATTATTGGCTGCAATACATCTGATTTAGTGAAACAATTTGTGCATGCCCCTCATTCTGTTCAGTGCAAAGTCACCTGGATGCCATGAAGTCTCATCAGCTAGGATTTAGGGCAGCCCAGCTGATTTTACCCTGAAACGTTTAAGACACTGATTACCGGACCTGATTCATCTCTCTCAGCTGAGGAGGAAGTATCCACGAGCAGAAAGATGGAGAGACACAAACTTTTCCGAACATGATAGATATTTCTGAATTCGGCATGGCATCACTCATCTTCTTCTCAAGAACAGAGAAAGAGGCTGTAGAAAATTTAATGTTATTTGAGTGATGGTTCTTTGTTGCAGGACAGAGGTGTCTAATGAAATTACCCTTCTGCTCTTTGTTCCTACTTCTATTTAAAGAAGAGGAACTTCTGCATGATTTTTCAATGCACAAATTAAACTAGTTAAGTAACTGACTTGTCACTGATTTCTGTTTCATACGAAAAGCTCGACTGCAAAGCTCTGAATTTCTCTACTGCTTAGCAAAAGGAGACTATCTACATACTCACCACAGAATCATCACTGAACACAACTTCCCTTAGACACTATTACTTTTCATTAACAGAGAACTGAGGATTAGGCTGAACTATCTAGTTTGCCCTAAGTCTCACAGAAAACTTGTAAATCTATGATGAACAGAGTCCTGAATGCTATGTTCTCTGGGCCAGAGAGGATGACAATGATTAATTTCAAATTTTATATGAAAAATACCACTAGATTTACGAAAGTGATTTCCAAGATAGGATTCACTAAATTTAGCACTTTACATTATTTAGATGCCACAGATACTATGGCTGAACTCCTGTCCTTTATCAAAGACAGTACTGATGACTCTAGTTCCATTATAAACCTTGAGCGCTAGTAGGAATCGCTGAGAACTGATTTTTCAGCTAACCATTGAAATAAATTACTAGCTGCATTAAACTGTCAGAGTAGAAAGTCCCCACTTCTGACCCGTAGCTCAGGGCCCTCATCCAGACTGTGAGTTTAGGTTTGACACCAGGTGCTTCAAACAGCACGTGAGAGCTGCTCCGAGGTGAGCGGGCATTGAAGTAGGTTACACAACATGAAGCAGTGGAAAACAAGGTGGTGGAGGAAGACTCGCACTCAAGCAGCGTGAAGAGTGATGCTTAGGATGACTGTGCATGAGTCGGAAGATCCAGATCAGGGAACGTTCGGCTGTTTATAAAAGGAGAACAGAGTAAGATGAAGGGACAAATGGCACTGTCTCCCTCATCTCTGAGTACTAAAAACTTTGAGTTTAAGGTATTAGTCTGGATAGATCATGCTTAAAGTGATGTAAACTCAGCCTCATTTTTAACACTCGTTTCTTATTTGATCTTCAGATGCTTCAGATATATTACCAGTGTTTCAGTCTTTGATACCTAAATTGGATATAAAGACACTATATTAAAAAAGCAACCATTTATCCCAGCTAATTTCCACAGATCAGAGTAACTAATGTTTCTTAAATGAAGCATTAGAGAACTTTGCCTGGGGTATGTTATTTATAAACTTCTTTAGCCAATAAAGCTAGGATTGAGAAAGCTTTAAGTGTATAAATAGAAGTAGTAGTTGGAAGTCTTATTTTAGTATTAACATGCTTGAAATTAGATTACAGATAACATGCGGAGGAGTACAAACACAAAGCACTTCCGCTGCTGTGTGTACGTAAGAAAGCATGGCCTCTCACAGGCTACAGCACACCCCAGCAGTGCAGCGGCAGAACGCGGTTGTAACAGGGGTCTGAAAATGCCAGATGGACTCCAGAAAACCGATCATAAAAAGGATTTAAGTAGCAGACGGGGAAGGGGAAGGCTCTAGTGGACGACAGCAAAGATTACAGTGCTGCTTGGTATTGGACAAAGCATTAGCCAGCTCAGGTAGCACAACTTTACCTGCCAAAGTCCACGTGTAGGATGCAGTGTGCAAGTAAGAGGCGAACAATAATGGTATTCATATAGAAAATGTAAAACACTGCTGTGGTTCTTCTTGTAGGGAAAACGACCTTTTCTACAACCTCTTTCATGTTTCAGTTTGATGTCAATGGCTTGAACAACAAAAGGGAAAGGAATAAAAATTTGACTAAAGCCCATAACATTTACTGAAATGTATGTGTAGGGAAGTACCAAAGATGCCGTACGGGAAGGTTTTGACTAAGCATTAACAAATCTGCAATGAAAGAAACTGAAAAGAACAAACAGGAAGAAAAAAGAGCGTCTTTTGATTTCCTTCAACATTTCATCACAACATGATGGGATTTAGATGTCCATATGACATACACATTATCTATCTGAATGACAACCCGGCCCCTTATTTACTTTCTACTTGGGTATTTGGTTTGGAAGAAGAACATAAAATATCATTGAGTGGTGATATGCAAAATATATAAACAAGTAATTAAGTATTCATTTGTACAAGCTGGAATGGTGGTTATAAATTCAGTATTTGTGGATTGCCATCTGTGTGTGTATTTACTACAAGCTTCCTGAACAGGGGAAACAATATTTTGTCCATCTCACAAACAATCTACCAAGATGTTTGTCTTCACGTAACCTTGGAGGACTGAACTCAGCTCTGAAATAGTTCTGGGCTTTTCAAGAGAATTATATCTATTATACAAGGTCTGAACATGAGTTATTCTTCTGAACTTCCTTGCATTTTCCTCTTTGCCCTGTATTGCATCCTTCATTACAGCAATGTGTATGTAGTGTTTAGATTTATCCTTGATACAGTTTTCCTCATCTGTTTGGGGAAAATAAAAATATTTGAAAAGAGTGGTAACAAAATTAGGAATTACTGGTTTTTTTTAAACTGTAGGAATGAGACATAACTTAAACAGATGTAAATAAGGTAAAGTTTTAGAGTGTCTGGTTGCTGTAATTCTCTTTCTGTGGTCTCCTTTAGTGGAATATTCATAATGTAGATGAAAGAAAGCAGCTTGCCTCAGGCTACACTTCTGTTATGCCTTTATTTTACTCACTTTGGCTAGTTTCAGCTGTTGTGTCTGTACATTTATGGCATGCTAGATTGCATACAGCATTTATGGGCATTATTTTAGTCCATTGCCTGTATTCAATCCACGTTTACTCACTATCTCCATCATCAAGTCTATGTCTCACGCACTTCAGGTTCACAGGTTGCTTGAAGAAGACCCTTATGTGTTTCATTATGCAGCTTAAATATATATTTCATACCTTTTGTCTTCTGAACAATGTAAAGAATTCCCAGAATTTCTGTAAGTAAATGCATCTAATTTGCAAATAGTGGAAATCTCATGCTCTCCCTCCACTAAAGATAGTGGCAGTTTTGACTCCCTAAGTTCCTTTGCATGTATGAAAAAAAAATGATAGCTCCATTCTTGAGACGCAGGGCAGTCTGTAGCACCCCGCTTTTCTGGCTCCACCAAATCAAGGTGTCCAGAAAGTCTGCTCTAGTGGCCGACTGCTGGGTGGCCACACAAGCAACACAGTGCAAGGTCTTGTGAAATTCACCTCGCGTTTGTCTCTCTGTTGGCTTGAAATACTTCTTGTGTGTGTGCTAGGAACGTTAGTCTCTATGTCAGTAGAAAAACGAACAGATTCTAACAGCAATATGTCTTTTTGTTCATTCAAAAACTGTGTCTTTTAAACAAGATTTTTTTTTACAACAACTTTAGAGGTAATTATTATCCCTCCACAATTAAAAAGGAACTATATTTTGGCTCTCCACTGCTACAGATTTTTACTTTCATACGCCTATTTTCATATTATGCATATTTTCATATTAATATGCATTTAGCTTCATCTGTGGTACCTCTCTATGCATTATATTTTATTTTTAATCAAATCATATATTTCATCACTATTAATCATGTTTTCCCCTATAATTGTATTACACATACCAACAGCAATTACATTTGATTCATTTCCCATTTATATTTCTTTTACAAAATAAGAGTCCTTGACTGTTTCTGTTAAGATACTTAGAGTGAAGAGCATTTAAGAATTGCCTACTCAATAGGCTGAACACTAACTCAGTGTGAAGATATTATCTCATGTCTTAACATATATTGACTTGACACATCAAATTTTCAACAAACACTAAATTAAGTACTAAAAGCTCATGTTTCCCATTTTGCATGTTTTTTATCTACAGTTATTATCTACAGTTTCTTCTCTTGCATTGACCTTCTAAACAGGCACACAAAACCAACATGCATAAAATGAGTTGCATTTCACAGAACAGGATACATGGTGGTCATTATACTTATTCAACATATCAGAATCTTTTAGTAGGAGAATATAATCAGCCCTGTGTTCCTTAGATCTGTCCTTTAAGCAAATTTATGTTCATCAATACTCTTTTTAAACTCTGTGATTAGGCTAGAAGTTATTTGGTACCTTCAACATGGCCTCAGAGTCCTTTTAAAGCTTATACTGTCTTCCAGACTATTTCTCTCAAGCACTTTTCATGCTTTCATCTTAGCTATTACTCATCAGTTCTTTGCTTTAAGTGTCTTGGTTTATTTCTCCAGTTAGGATATCCATTTTAATGTTGGGAAAACTGTGCCCATTGCATTCCTTCACTGATGGCGGTCTGCGTCAGAAACCGCATGATGTTGCTGAGTCACAGAATCTCAGAAGAGTTGAGGTGGGGAGGGTCCTCACCTCGCACCTTGCCCCCCACCCCTGCTCAAAGCAGGGGCAGCTAGAACAGGTTATTCAGGACTTTGTCCAGTCAGATTTTGAGCATGTTGAAATATGACAACTCCACAACCTCTCTAGAAAACCTCTTCCAGGGTTCAGCCACCCTCACAGTAAAAAAGATTTTCTTATATTCAGGTGGAGTTTCCTGTGTTTCATTTTTTCCTATTGCCTCTGGGCACCACTGAGAAGACTCTTGGCTCCATATTCTTTACTCTCTCCCATCACATCTTTATATACATTGATATGATCCCCATGAGACTTCTCCAGGCTAAACAGTTCCAGCTCTCTTGGCCTCATCTCCTGTGTCAGAAGCTCCAATCCCTTAGTCCTCTTTGTAGCCCTTCACTGCACTCACTCCTGTTTGTCCATGCTCCTCTTGTCCTGGGGAGCCTGGGACTTGGCGCAGCACTCCAGATGTGTACTCACTGGTGCTCAGTAGAGGGGAAGGATCAACTCTCTTGACCTGCTGACAATGCTATTCTTAATGCATCCCAGGATCCTGCTCACCTTCTTTGCTGCAAGAGCACTTTGCTGGCTCACAGTCAATTGTTTCACCAGCACTCTCAGGTCCTTCTCTGAAAAGCTGCTTTCCAGGCAGTCAGGCCCCAGGTTGTACTAGTGCACGGGGTTGTTCCTCCCCAGGGACAGGACTTTGCATTTCCCTTCACTGAACTTCATGAAGTTCTGTTGACCCTGTTCTGCAGCCTTTCAAGGGCCCCCTGGTGTATCAGCCACTCCCCTCAGTTTTCTATCATCTGCCAGCTTACTGAACATGCACTCTGTTCAATCATGCAGGTCATTAATGAACAGTACTGGCCCCAGTAATGAACCCTGGGGTACACCACATACTAATGACTGGCCTTGAGATGCACTTTGTTCCACAGATCACAACATTTTCATGCCCAGCAGTTCAGTCAGTTTTCAATCCACCTCATTGTTCAATTTATCTAGCCCATACTTCATCAACTTGCCTATGGGAGACAATGTCAAAAGCCTTACTAAAGTCAAGACAAAGCACATTCACTGCTTCACCCATCCACCCAGCCAGTCATCTTATCATGGAAGGCTCTCAGGTCAGTTAAGTATGTTTTCCCCTCCATGAATTGCTGTTGACTACTCCCAATGACCTTCTTGTCCTTCATGTGTTTGGAAATGCTTTCCAGGATTTTTTGCTCCATCACCTTCCCAGGGATGAACGTGAGGCTGAATTACCTGTAGCTCCCTGGATCCTCCAACTTGCCTTGCTTGAAGACAAGAGTGACATTTGCTTTGTTCCAGTCCTCAGGAACCTCTCCTAATTGTCATGACATTTCCAAGACTATCGAGAGTGGCGTTGCAATGACATCAGGTCAATGAGTCCTTGCATCAAGCCTGTTGGGCAGTCCTTTTTCTGGCATGCCACCTGCTGAGCCATCTGTATAAATAATTCTGTCTTAGTTGCATGTTTTCTCCTGCTGAGGTATCTTTTTAGCTTCCAGGTTGGTTTGTGGATTATTTTTTTTCTTCTCTGATTCTTTTCTTAATTATTTTGTTAGAGACATGAACTATAGCAAAAGACTAAAGTTTACTATTCAATATCATTAAATTCACTGCTAAGTGGTTAGTAGTTTCTCTTACATAAACAGAAGTCTAGTCGTAATTTTTGTTTTAATATGTGTTTCATTCTCCATGAAAGAGCAGCATGGGGTATAAAGGAAGAAATAAAACCTAGATTCTGACACTGATAGTAAAGGAATCTTTAATTCATTGCCTTCATTCCTGTACTTGATGTAAGCATAAAGTAACATCAATATGAAATCGTTTGCCAAGAGTGTTATTTATGACAATACTAACTTGACAATACAGTAGGATATGAGGGGTGAGGGTGTGTCAACTTTCTGTTTAGTCAGGAACTTTTTAGATATAAGTGATACTTTGATCAGCTATAAAATCATCATTGTTTTGGCAAGATAGGGTCACTACAGTATCTTCTGCTTGGAAGCTTTAATTACAAATATTTATACTCAGCAACACAAAGTTTCATTTCAAAAGGTTTCAAAGCCTGGACTTGCTGTGACCATGACTAATTTTGTGCATCACATACGCAGAGTGCTGATAAAAATTTTAAAATGTTTTAGGCAAAAGAAATGATGGACAAAAATGAAATGCAGCTAAATACAGAGCTAAATACATGCTATCATTGATAGACATGAGCCTTACAGAAATTATGACCTGTCAGGGTACATATAGGTCAGTTTTGCTGCAACTTTCATCATAAACTAAATAATTACAAAGAGTCATAATTCTTCCAGCACTCCAAAATCTCAAGAGGTCATCATTTTATGTTTGGCTTTCTCAGTGACTTCAAGAAATGAATATATAGCCTGTTCAATGCAGAGAATTAATGTGTAAAATGTAACAAAATATCAGTTGGAAGTCATAAGGCTTTGACACACCAAGAAGGTACCATGGGGTAATGAATTGCCATGTGTCAGCTCCTGTGAGGTAACTGTCTATATACACATTCTTTCTCTCCTGCAAATGTAATATAATCATAGGTATTTTTTTGTTCATTTAAAGAAGGACAGGCTACTTCGCTTTTACCTGAGGTAAGAGAATGCACACAGAGGATTCAACATGGCAATTTACTATCTCCCAATAATTTGTTCATATTGCCTATGTATACGTAAGAGTTCAAATGTAAAGGTGCTATCAGGACAACCTAACCTAATATCCTGCAGAGCGCTAGCCAGCAAGTTTCACTCAGTAATTTCTAGAGTGATCTCAACAACTTTTTGATCTAGATTACATACTTAGAAAGACTTTCCACCATAAAGCACACCACTTAAACACAATTAAATTGAAATGCCTCCTAGTATGTCATTGATTGTCCATTAAAAAAATAAGTATTTTGCTGAATTGGACCTCAGAACTGCAGAGGATGAAGAATAATAACATATCCTCACAAACTATTTCAAAAGCTAGTTCGCTTCATTTTCACTTTGAGTGCTCCTGGCATTATCTTCCAGGTACAATCCATCTTCTTTTCTGGCTCCTATATAAGTACTGGAATTGCCATAATCAGGCAGATCAAAAATCCATCTAGCCCCATGACAGAAGGTCCAAATGATTGCGTAGGGAGACAGCATCAGAAACAGATCAAGCGTAGAGCAATCTTTCACTGGAATATTTTCCATATTTCCAGGTACATCCTGCACCAGAGTCTTCTTTGGGGCTACTGTATTTAAAAACACGAGGAAACTATCATTCTTGCTTGTCCAACCCCTTTTATTTAACTCCCTCATCCTCCTTGCCAACTACTCAATTATTATTACAGCTGATGAAGAAAGCTCAGCAGCTCTAGAGCTGCCATGTTTACCATGCAACCCAGTTAATTTAATTGGATAGCACTCATATAAATGGGGAATGAATGGGTACTCTATCCTCATTCTGTTCCAGTGCTTCGGACTGGGCTAACAGTTACTCCAATGCAAATAAGAGAACAATAAACAATAGGTTGCAGATTAGTTTTTTAAAATGCAGAATTTTAATATTTTGGATAGATGCTTTCTCTAATTCATAGACAACCAAAATCAAAAGGGCATAGAAACTATCTTTTCAACAGACTAACTGGAAGGAGTAAGTAAGGGCCCCTTTGGGGAGTGGTAACTAAGTAACTAACTAAATAGGTTGCAATTCAGGAAGATGAGAGAGATGGAGAAGGTCCCCGGGGTGCTGGGAGACTGATTACAGATGCATACATATGAGAGGAGTGGAAACCCAGAAGAAAGCAAGAGTTGTCAAGGGCATACCTATGTGGGAAAGACATACAGCATTATTTGGAGCAAAATTTCTGGAAAGCCAGGCAGATTTTGATTTTTGAAGAAAGAAGCTGCCTTGCAGTGATTATTTCAACTATTTCCTACAAAACAGGATGTAGCATACATTCCTGTAAATCACCAGGACTGTCACTATTGGGCTATTCTCCATTTCTCTTCCAAATGCAGAGAAGCTTTAAATATTGGCTAACCACTTCAATCAAAGGCAATGAATTTCTTCTTTACATGCGAACCCAAGAAATTTGCCTTCCAAGCTTTTCTAGAACTACAATCATGGTAATATTTGCATATTTTACAGCACAATAAACACAGATTTTTTGTCAGAAAGGTTCCAAAGTGTGATGTGACATATGAGATATATACAGAGATGTTAAACCTTGAAGGTTACTGTTTGAGTTTCATTAAAAAATGAACCATGATTCAGTTTTTCCAGGACACTGTTTAGAAATCAATCACACAACTACACCTGTAAAGTGAGAAAAGTTCATGATAATAGGACTATATATTAACAGTTTCAACTGTGATATAATAACTTCTTTCTGTAGTAATTTAATTCTAGGCCTTTTTAGAAGGTGTCATACTAACTACTTTCAGGAAAAGTTGGCCCCAGTCTGGATACCTTTCGGCTTTTCACCCAAACTGGTTTACTCTGTCTGAAAAATGATTGATAATCTGACTGGCTTTTCCCCCAAATGCAATTTTCTTTGGAAAGTGGCAACGATGCTGTGTCTGAGACAGACATGGAAAAGTACTCACTCTCTTTCCAGAGAAAACAAGGATGACTGTAAGCCCACCTTCCCTATCCCCTTTCAGGACTAAAAGCAAACAGGAAATCTTGGTTTGCTCTTTTCTTGTTGTTTTAAGATGAAAAAAAGCCAATTTCAAGGAGATAGTGTCATATTTATATCAATAAAAAGAGGTGAAAATGCCAAAAAAGCTTTAGTTTCAAGTGCCTTTTGTGTTACACTAAGTCCAGATTTCTACTACCCGAGCAGGACAGTATTATTTGAAGTCCCATCTTTTTCTCTCCCCTCACTACTTCTGCTGAGATGAAGTTCCAAAATAACACTCCAGAAGTCAGAATCCTGATTCCAAATTTGCAGCTCAAATGTAATTAAGGTCACTTTGCAGATATTTGTTACTCTGCCAGCATTGTCCCTTAGCTGAATGGCTCTTTCTCCTGCTCTTATACATGTATGCCAGAGTGGCTAGTAAGGCAGGTAAAACACTAGTACTAGGGTAGAATCCATCATTACTTCTTTAATAGCCATGACACAAGCAGCATGAGCTGTGTTGATGTCACATATCTGGGAAGCATCAACAATCCAAACCAGGACCAGAATATCATATAGAAGTATAATATTAAGCAGCGGACAAATACCCATCAAATGAAACGTCGCAGCTTAAAATGCAGGATGCTGTGCTGAAAGACTGAGAGCAGAGACTTTTGCTCTGAGAACTTCTGCATTTTGTGCTTCTGGTTGGAAACAAGTTTTCACACATATTGATCACACATGAACCCATACGCAAAGGGAACCCAGAACACATCGGGAAAGGCACTGCAGAGATACTGAGTATCTCCGCCATCCCACAGCTGCACTCATATGCCTCAAATCTGAAGGGAGTGCGGAGAAGGACTGAGAAATAAGGTAGTGGAGAATCCATTTTCTGAGACATTTATTTGCTTAACCTCAATCTGTGTTTTATTTTGCAATTCCCCATGCAATTACAGTATTACTGTAAAGTATTAAATACTTTAAATCTGCTGAAAATCAAATGGAAGGATATTGGATGAAGAAGTTGTGATTTAATTTTAGTTCTCCTAACCACCACAGTGCTTTTATTTTACTAATTTTCTTCTTCCTCTGTACTTTTGCCAAGTGTGGAAATTAACATGAATCTCCATGTCAGTCTTCCCCTGCTGTGCAAGCAATTTCTAAACATCAGGTTGAACTGCACAAGCAAACCTGTCTTGTGCTCCATACTGCTGCAGCCAGGCTGCTTCCAAGATGTGAGGTAATTTATGTACAGCTACGCTACATTTTAAACAGCACTGTAAATATGAGAACAGTTTAAAGCTTTTATTTTAAAACTCCTTTTAGTTGGGCAGGAGAACAGCAGTCCAACAGTTAAGTGGAATCAATTTTCAGAGATTCCTCTTATAAAAACTTCATGACTGTGACTGAGCCCTCATAACCAAAACTTTCCTTCACAAACAGCCTTTAGAAATTTTGTTGCTTTTACATAACACTGCCTTTCCTCTCAAAGGATCAGAGAGATTTCCTTGTGTCCTTGTGGTGATGAAGGCTAACCATATCTTGTTCTGCATTGGGAAAAGTGTGCTCTGCAAGTCAAATGAAGTAGTTTTTCTCCTTTATTTTGTACTTATAAGACCATATTCAATGTACTGTGTTCAGCTTAGAGCTTTCCAGTAAAATAAGGACATGGACATACGAGAATGAGCCCACTGGAGGGCCACCAAGATGACTAGGAGGCTGGAACACACCACATATGAGCAGGTGATGGACCCCTGTTTGTTCAGTCTACATAAGGGAAGTCTAATGGGGGGCTCTTCTGCTTATGTAAGATGACAGGAACAGTTTCTTCTTGGTACACAATGAGAAAGTAGGGGCTCAGTTTTGGGTCCAGTCTTGTTTAATATGTTTATCAAAGATCTGGATGAGGGCATTGAGTGCTCCCTCAGTAAGTTTGCAGGTGACACCAAGTTGGGTGGGAGTGTCGATCTGCTAGAGGGTAGGAAGGCTCTGCAGAGCGATCTGGACAGACTGGATCAATGGGCTGAGGCCAGCTGTATGAGGTTCAACAAGACCAAAGACCGGGTCCTGCACTTGGGTCATGAGAACCCCATGCAACGCTACAGGCTTGGGGAGGAGTGGCTGGAAAGCTGCCCAGCGGAAGAGGATCTTGGGGTGCTGGTTGACCACTGGCTGAACGTGAGCCAGCAGTGTGCCCAGGTGGCCAAGGCGGCCAACAGCATCCTGGTTTGTGTCAGGAATAGTGTGGCCAGCAGGAGCAGGGAGGTGATCTTGAGAGGTGGACTTGAGAGTCCAGCAAAGTGGTTTGAAGATGGAAAGGAGCCATGGGCATAGGTCCTCACATATGTGGGAAGAAATCTGTTTGGTTTGGTGAAGAAGAAAATATGGTGTGAGCTAATTGTGGCCTGCAACTATTTGAAGGGGAAATACAGAGATGACAGAAACTTTTCATGGTAGTTGCAGACAGTTTTGCAAGGGGCAACAGCAACAATGTACAGTGTGAGAAGTTCCAATTGGACATTATGAAAAATGTCTTTGCTGAGGGCAGGGTGCCGCACTGGGACAGAGAGACTGACTCCGTCCTTGGAGGTTTCCAAGACTTAGATGGACAAAGCCATTGTTGACCTGATCATCTGTGGAAAACCCCTCCTACAACCAGGCATGTGGACTGGGTGATTTTCAGAGGTCTCTCCAACCAGCATGTTTATATTCCTGTGATTCATATTACTTTGTTCTCTCTCCTGTTGTGTTCTCTAGCTGTCTCCATTTCCCCCCTTTTCTAGAGAGGTACCTCCCATTCTTTCCAGAAAACAAGCCTCCTATTTCTAGTTCATTGCACAGGCTTTTCAGTGATTTAAACCTGTTTTTCAGCTCTGCTACTCCTCCACTAGAGATCTCTTTGCCCATTTTGACCAGTTGACATATGTTTTTTTGGGTCGTCCAACTCATTCAAGCATCTCTTCTCTATGTCATTTCATTTAGTAGGTGTCTATAAATTTGAAGTGCCTGCACAGCCTCCTCTCTCCCCTCTTTTGCCCTCTATTTTCATATTGCTCTTTCACTAATCCTCCAGCTGCAGCGCTAATCCTTAGATCTTTTCTTCTGTCTGGCAACACTTCATCAGTACGTAAATTCCACCAGGTACCTATTCAAGATTAGAAAATATTCTACAGCTTCTGCATCAAGTACTTTTCATGCCTGTTCCATTTTTAGTCAGATTTTATGCATTAAAGAAACTGTATTTCTCTGTCCCTTGCCTGTTTTTAATAGACTGTGGAGGTTTTTTTGGATGTGTCATATTGAGTCAACAACAATCTGTGCGGACATGAAAATATATAATAACTTAGGAAGACTATCAAGTTTGTGAAAGATGATTTTGCCTGACCTTTTAAAGACGTGTGGTGTTTAAATTAGTTCTGTGAGCAAGAGATCGATTCAGATCAAATTTCCCTAAATTTAAAGAGAAAATTGTACTTCCTTCATCTCACCCTATAAAAACATTTTTTAATGCTCTTTATTTCTGTGCTTTTATAGTCCCTGGACATTGGCTACTTCCATTGTTAAATCTCAGCAGTTAACTGTCCATCAGCTGCGATTAAAAGCAGAAAGCCTCAGCTGGCTCAGCTGCACGCTGTCTGTGTTACTCAGCTCCCCTGGAGAAGACTGTAAACAGCAAAATGCAGCAAACCACAGATCCCACAGGCTCTAACCAAGCCAACTACCACCAGCCATTGCAACCTGGTCTTTGATCTGAAATTCAGTGCTAAACTGAGAGACCATGCCACGACTTTTGGTATTAGGTGAAGTTGCCTAAGTTGAAGAGATTTAATGTGACCAAGTATCTAGAACTGATATAGCTGGTTTGAGATACAACACCACATAAGTGACACAAACGTCTAGCGCTGCGAACTCGTCGCTGTGTCATGATTTTCATGGTATTTAATGATTTTCTTTAAGATACAACTTCCTAGATTCATAAGACTACATGAAAACACCAAACTTCACAGAATTTACACATTGAGGACACTGACTGCAGTCTTCTGCTCCTGACGTATTTTAATCTATTTACTTTGAGTCAACCCCGGTCCTAAAGATCTATGTATTGAACTGCTTCGCTCATGAAAACTGGCAATCATATTTATTTTATGCATAATATGTTTACCAGAATAAAATAAAATACAAAAAGTTCATGCATCACATTGGTTCCAAACCACTGGCAATCATATTTATTTTATGCATAATATGTTTACCAGAATAAAATAAAATACAAAAAGTTCATGCATCACATTGGTTCCAAACCATATTTATGGCCTTTTATTTTTGGAATAGGTGGTTTGACTTTAATTCAGAACTAGATAAAACATCTAAAAATTGAGTCTTCTAACAATAATTCCTAGTTTTGTTTGCTACATAACTTTCTGTCTCGTTTCACTGCCTTTATATTAATAGTCTCGCAATATTTTGGAATAGCACTAGAATATCATGTCACAACATGGAGACTGTGCTATTTGTAGACGCAGGAAGGATTTAAATGAATTATTGATGCTGAAACAGAGCAGAAGCAAGTTTTAAAAACACTTTCTCAGTTGATGGTAGGGTATAGCATAACAGAAGAATAAAGTTTTTTATTGCTTGCTTATTTAGCTCCACTTCTCTTTTATAATGAAAATGTTTGTATTAGTTCATATTTACTCCATCCATTTTGTGTGTTAGTAAAAGCAGTCCCGCACAAACAATGACACCATCTGATCTAATGCTGCAGATCCCTTCCAACAGCTGGAAACCAAAAGGCCTTTTAAGAATATGCTGTAATAAAAGCTGCCATTCCTTTCTGTTCTGACTTCTTTGTGTTGCCTTACCACAGTTTTACATGCCAGTTTTCTGTAAATCTTAGTCATTGAAATACGCAAACATAATTTCATCACAAAAAAGTAAGACAATATCCAACCAGGAGATCCTCAGAGTGATCCTCTTAGGGCCTTGCACCTTTACCATCACGATGTGAAAAAAGTTCCATAAAAATACAAAGTGACTCATGAAGGGCGTTAGGACTGTGAGAGCAGTTTTTGTCTGACCTTTTGTGGGCTCAGAGGATTTAAATTATTTCTGTAAGTAAAGAGCAATTCAGATAAAAATATCTGAATGAATAAATAACTTGGAGAAAAAGAGAACCATTTTATTCAGGTTAAAGCTGAATTCTTTATGCTTTCTTTATGCTGAATTGATTTTCTTTTCCAAGAGAAAAGAATATTTGATGGGGTAAAACCCCCACTTTTTTTCTCTCATACAAGATTTGCAATCAAAGGACTGTAAGAATTGGGAAAAGAAGTTAAATTCAATGTAAAGGCTAATCAGTTATTTTTAATGTGTTTGTTAGGTGCTTACAAATAGCTTTTAAAATTTATGGGGGATTATCTGTTCCTTGTTAGCTAATTTAACATAGGGCACAACACATTTAGTGAGCAGTAGGAAGTAGGAATTATAAGATCTAAAACTGTGATAATTAACAAATTAAGGTAATTCAAATAGGCACTCTCTATTCACATCTAATCATTGCCTCACTTCTTCTGTATCAAGTTAATATGGAACATGGCTATAATTTCACTCAATTCCTATATAATAAGCACAGCTAATTGCACAAGAAAACTAAGCAATGTTTTGCAAAACCTGAAAGTCTTTCAAAATTATCTGTTTTCTGGGACTCTACCAGCCTAGTACCATTATGTAACCAAACCACGATTTTTAGCTACAGGTATTAATGACAGGTATAGATAATAGGCTATCCAGTGCCCCAAAGTAAGCCCCTCTAATGGTAGTTTTAACTTTATATCATCTCCTAAATAAGTAACTGGCATTAAAGACAACAATAGGTGTTGGAGAGAGAAGACTCTGCACAGAAGACTGCTTCTGTATATTAAGAATGAAACAAAACAGTTTAAATTTAATCGTCGCTGCCTAAATTTGCCCCAAAGGTTAAAAAATTAATTCTAAAACCTGTAGACATCTTCAAGATATTTCATGTTACTATGAGTCATTAAAGGGTTGGCTGCACTAACAAGATAAATACTACAAGATCAGAAATCCAGAACAAAACTATGTTTTTCTATGCTTCAAGAGTGAAAAGGTTCACTAAAACAGGTATTTGAGACACAATTTAATTTTAAATGTTTCCTCACCAATAATCACCAGTCTTTATCATCTTTGTGCTGTTGAAAAGAGTTTGTGGAATAAACTCGTGAACCTAGGACTATGTCTATATTAGTGAATTAAACAGTGCTTGTGAGCATTCCCAGACACTGGAATACGACTGCTCTGCAACTATTAGAGCGGTCCCTGGCACGCTTTTGGCCTGTACCAACCAGCAGTCTCCCAAGCAATTCCCGGGCACAGTCTGGGAGTTAGAACATCCCACAGACCATTACCACCCAAGGATTTGCATCCAGCCACCCTATTCTGGAGGCTGGCTGTGTTTGTTTGCTGCTGTGCTTGCGAGTCAGTCCATGTCAGTTGGCTTCAGCGCGTGGGAATATTCTTGGGAACGGTTTTATTTGCTAGTATAGACATACTCCTATCCCTTTCCCACTAGTGCTGAGGACAAGTAGGATGCTTCAGGAAAGTAAAGACCAAATCAGTAAAGTTTCATTCAGTTGGAATCAATTTTGATAAATCCATAAGAATGGGGTTTTTTTTCAGATTTTTTTAACAGGGCACCTTCCCCTGCTGTTTTAATCCCACTGCAACAAAGGTGACACAGCATTCAGCTGGAGTCAGACACAGTTTGAGGTGCAGCTCGTTTCTTCTGTATTTTGATTAAACCCATGCAGAATGTCAGGCTGGACATTTAAAGGCAGAATATGTCAATATCCAATACTGTAAGTAGTCAGAAATGAGTGCCTGCTACCCCAAGTGCTGTCCTGGAAGCCAAGAGACCAGAGCATTAATTCTTGCTCCCACACAGAGTTCCTGTCTTGTTTTGGGCAAATTGTTTACAGCCTAGGCCATCATGTCTAAACTGTTTGGCTACAGCATTACGCTTCCTCTCTGCCTCCGGTACAATCCATTTAAGCTTGCAATAACATGATGATGCCCCAAAGCAGATCATCAAGTACCCTAATGGTTAATGCAGCCCTAAAAAGATCTTGATTTTAAATCCTTCCAGCTAGAAGAGAAACAAAATGGAAGGGACAATGTCTCCCATTTGCAGGCTAAATGCTCCAGCCATTTGAATAGAAGGTACAGTACAATCAAAGTCTACTTGCTCCCTTCCTACTTGTAAGTACTTACTCTCAGAAGAAATCTAGATTTTTAGTTCACAGTCCTGATATAGAGATGCAAGTCCCAAACAGAACGAGTTTTCAGACAAACCTGCATGTTACCAGTACCTTTGACATATTTTTAAGTGGCTCCTCAGAACATGACATTTTTGGGTTATCCTAACTTTGTCTAGTTCCCAAATTCTGGGCTTTGAATTCCACACTTGAGTCCCAATCTCATAAAATATATCTGTGCTGTCTTGAAATTATGGATACCTAATCACTGTAATAGCTCCAGCTTTCAGATCTCTGCTGCATTTACACTTGTCTTGTTACCTGGGGCCAGGGTCAAAGTACCCTGGGGACTGCCTGCATGTTGACTATCACCTTGATTCTCATCTGGAAAATGAAGGTACCTCCCCAAAAAAGAAATCTGAGGCAGAGATCAGGACTGGCTTGTACCTGAGCTCCTGCTCCCCCAGGCCTTACAGACATAGCTCAAGACATTTGGCTCTTGGAATTCAAACACAGGTGTCAAAGTTGGTAGAAACAAAGCACTGACTTTATTCTCCATGCATAATATGGTGAGCAGCAGAATTTTTCCACCTTGCAGAGATTGGGAAGATAATACATTCCCATTTTGGAGTCACTCAGGCAACGCACCATGGGAGCCACACAAAACACGCAGCCAAAACAATAAAACACCTTTGTTGGTGCAAAGAGGGCTGAATGATGGAGGCAGCTACGGATCGCTGATTCTCAGGACTGACTCACAGGGGCCTAAATCCTGGTGAAAGCTTCTTTATGTATGCCAGCCGAGTACAGCTGAAGGGCGAGGTGCTTGCAGCTCTGCGGCACAGGAGCGGAGCTGGGCAGGAGCCAGCAAAGCAGGCTGGATGCCAGCGGAGTCCCCCAGCGCCAGGGGAATTCTCAGCTGGGAGAACCTGGCTGCCTTCCAGACTTGCTCCTCTGCATATACACACATATATATATGTATTTATGTATAGCAGAACTTTTAAAAGAATAATCTTCCACGTCTTCTAGTTTGACTAGATTTTTATCTCATATCTATTCTAGTATAGAAGAAACCTGCAGCTGCCCAACCTGTGATTACCCTCAGCTTTCATATAAACCCGATTTTTAAGTAATCATGTTGACAAAAAATTCTACGCCTCTCTTCTCAGAAAAAATGAAGAGTAAACATACCAACAGCATTAAGGCTGGAATACCTGCACTGGAGAAGAAATATAGGTAGATACTCCAAAGACCTGCAGTAACAGAAAATATCTTTTTGTATCCAGCACAGAAATACGTGGGTGAAGGTATTGGCTAAAAGCAGAATGGAAGAGGGAATACCTAAATGGATTTCAAGATAACAGTAAGTGTTCATTTCTTCCACTGTAAAAAAAACACCCTACTTTACTAGTTACCAGGTGTTTCTAATCTAATTAATTTCATTAACTTCTTACAACTTGTTCAGCCAGCTCTGCAGACAATTGATTTTTATTACTACATGCTTCAGCAACTTTCTACACTAGATTTTCTTCCACTGACTGTACAGTTTTCACATCTCTTCAGAATTATACTTTATCTCGTTTCTGTCTTGTCAGAGTTTAGTCTGTCTTTTCGATCAACCTTATCACTTATTTAGCGCATTCTTCTATAAGGCAAATATAATATATATTATGTGTAACATCAAATATTTAAATACATGTCTGTGGCTTTCAGAGATGTTATTTCAAAGTTTTCATTACGGTGCTGCTGCTGCTGCTAGTGAAAATTGCTGACAAGACAGAAAAATAGCCTGACTATGACATTGTAACTATTTGATATGTATCGGACGTGTGAAAAAACAGTATTTGCAAAATACTTTTGAATAATAAAGGAGCTTTTAAGATCCACAACTCAAGATATAATGCAATGATGCTGAAACTTCTTAATCAGATTGTTTTCACCCTTAACAGGCAGAGTTCACACTGACACCTGCTGTTAAGAGTGCCTAACTTTTCCCATCGTAAGACAATTCTCCATTTCATTGCCAATTTAAATGTGTGGACTTATATTTTCTGGGATAAGCGCTATCTTCTTATTTAAATCAAAGGAAAAAAGAGAGTCAGTGTTTCAGATGAAATGTCCTTGTGATTTTCCAGAATTATGAGGGGGATAACAGCTCGCTTACTTCATATGGACTCTCAGTTACTTCATTTAAAAAAAATCAGTTACCTACATCCTTTGAAACAAGAACTTGAAAATCAGCAGAATTTCACTTGCTGAAGTTCCCTAGAAAGGCATCCATACTTGGCCAAGCTATGAGCCCCAGAAACATCAGACAATACACACTGATGTAAATGGAAGGATGTTACAATTTTGTATCAAACATCTTTGAAGATTCCACTTGCTTTTACCTCTGACAAATTTCCAGGAGTGAAAAAAGACAGCTGGGGAAGGCAAACACCAACAAAGTAGGTAGGATGATGTGGACAGAGGTGTAGCAAAGCAATGGGGTGTATGAAACAGAAGAAGAATAGACAAGCTGGACAAGACATGCAATTTCAGTGAGCACTGAAAAAAGAACAAATATTAACAAGAAAAAAAGAAGGAAATACTGGGGAGGAGGATAGGGGGCAACAGATGTTTAAATTACGAGGTATCTAAATCATGACTTCAAAGTCTTGACGCTTCTCTGCTCTTTAGTAAATTATTATGCGGCAAACGGCTGTCATTTTCCATCTCTTTCTATTCATTTGTCCACAATGTCCACAAACATGATAACTCATTTTGTTACTTCTTTGATAATGAAATAACGATGAAGTTCTGTGCCAACGACCTAGACAGCCCAGGCAGATAACTCCCATGGAAGATGAGCATGCAGTTGTTTTAACCTCCCCCAAGAAAAGTCAGCGTCAGGTTTCTGAGCAGCGAACTGCATACCTGGAAACTGAGTCCAGGCATATGCTATCACAAAACCATTTGCTCTTCTCAGAAAAGTGATATTACCTGATTCGTGTTACGTAGGGATAAATTATGGCAACAATCCTGAAACACCCTTCATAAAAGAAATTATGTTTTAAATTACTGGCATTCCTAAAATTGTTACTGTTGAGTGCTCAGCTGCTAAGACCTACATAGGACATTGTTGTTTGTTTTTTAATTAGGATGATTTTACACTTTACACTTCTCCTCATCCCCTCTCACAGAATTTGGAATCAGGAAGTTTGGGTTTTAAACCCTGAGTTTGTCCCTAGTTTTCTGTATGACTTTTGAAAATTCAGTAAACCCATCCACCTTTACTGTCTGCAATGTCTATGAAATAGGTAAGAGTGGATGTGACCTACCGGCAGCTTACAGAGATTTCCACAAACACATTGGCAACTACATTTTGGCCCAGGTCAGCAGATGCTGAATGTAGAGAAGACTACAATTAACATCAGTAAAGGGCAATCCTCAATATCTTTCTTTGATGTACCTCAGCTTGGCATTTACAGTTTCCTTCTCCGGTACTGACGACTCACAACCCCATTGTTTTATGGTCATCTGCCACCTAACTAACACTTTGTTAAATAGAACTCCTGCAGCAATTTTAACCACAGCCAACAGTAATTTAGCCACTAATGGTCTGCGTTAGACCAGCAGTCATAAACTGGTTGGAACTATCTGGTCGTCTCTATCTTATGGGGTTTAAAGACACAAAACAGATGAACAATTGGTTTCTTTTTCTTTTTTAAATAAGGAAGAATATTAAAATTAACATTTGGTATGATGCTGACTGATGTATTTTTGGGTTCTTCAAATACTGATAAAGATTACAGTGAAAAATTAATTCAAATAGCTGTCCTCCTGATGTCAGTTGGAACTTGTTACAGGTTTTGTTTAGTTTGGAGTCCCAAAAGCTTCATGTGGAGTTGAACTCTGAAACATATTAAAAGATATGCATTTATAATTTGCATTTCAACAAATTCGTTAAAAGAGACAAAAAACACAGAACAGCTGAAAAAATGCAAATGTAAATGAGTATCAAAATAATCGTATCTGGTTAAAAAAAATTATTCAGTCCAGTATTTTGTGTTCAGTTGTGGTCATATGTCTTTCAATGTCTCTGTGCAAAGAACTGTGGGGCAGCATTCACCATGGCTTTGTATGCCCTCAGGGACCAACTGGTGCTATCAAGAGGTATTCTGCTTAGTATCTCAGTATCTCTGTTTCCCTATTTTTATGGTTTTTACCCTTTGACTTTTCCCTCAATACTTTTTTTAATGATGATTATTATGACTTGTTACCCCTAATGATAATTTAGTTTCTTCCTGGTTCCTTTTTCTGTAGCTTGCCCCTTATCATTGAAAACATCTCCTTTCAGTCTAAAGAGTTGTAGCTTAAGTCATTTCTCATACAGAAGTTATTCTATATCTCTCATCATCCTTGTTGACCTTGACTAAATCTTCTCCTGTCCCTTGTATTTTTTTGAGGTGGTAGGGAAGGACAAGGTCAGAACTGCACAACATATTACGGATATGGTGAAACCACAGATTTACATAATGGCAGAGTGACATTCTCTCTTTTGTTCTTCATTCTTCTCCTAATGGCTCCTAATATTTGATTTACTCTTTTGATCACTACTGAGCACTGAGTGATGTTTCTGTGTGACTATCTATCATAACTACCCACTCTCACTCCAGTCAGCTCAGAGCTCATGCAAGTGAAATTAGGATTTCTTCCCTTTATGTACATCACTGTACATTTATCTACACTGAATTTCAGCTGTCATTTTATTGCTCAGTCAAAAAGTTTTACTACCCTGAATAAATTAATATCATCAAACTTGATTACCTCACCACTAACACGCTTTTTAAAGTCATTTATGGGCACGTTGAACAGCAAAGGCCCTAGCATAGATCTTATGGAACTTCACGTGTCACCACCTTCCACTGCAAAAACTGACCATTTATTCCTGTCTTCTAGCCATTTAACTATACAATGATCTCCCCTCTCATGATGTGGTGCTAAGTTTCCCCAAAAGCCTCTAATAAAACACTTCTCTTTTGGAAAAACCAAGTAAAGTATGTCAACCACATCACAGTTATGCACATAGCTGTTGATCAGACTTCAAAAAAAGCCAGAACAGCTTTTCTCAAAAAGATCATTTTATCAAGATATTCAGTAACTCTGTTGCTGCTAGCTAATCTGCACAGTGCAGATGTCATGCTCAAAAGCTTTGTAGTTCCCCAGGTCTCTTCTCAAAACTTTTTAGAAAAGTGTCTTCAGATTTTCAGCTGTCCTTGGTCCTTGGATGCCAAGGCAGCTTTATGCAAGAAGTTACCCAGTATCATGTTTGAGGAGCCATTCAACTATTCTAGACTTGAATTCCTTTTAAACTCTCTTGTGAACACCACCTGGTCCTGGTGATGTGCCGCTCTTGGTGTGCTCTATTTGCTCCATGTGTTGTCTTCTGCAGTCACTTCCTCTCCATGCACGTCCTCTGAGGAGTCTATCACAAAGAAGACCTTAGACCAGAACCTGCCTGTTTCTTGTGCTGTGAGCCCTGATGCAAATAATTAATTTCACCCCTCTGCAATGGCCTAGCCCTCCCCTGAGTGCTCTCTTCATACTGTGATTATCATCCTGGCCCTTCAAACTCTGACTCACTTCCTGCATTTGATATATCTGAAGAAAGATTTATTGCTACTTATGAATCCTTCTGCTAGATGCTCCTCAAAATTCTTCTGGTCTTATTGTACTTCTACTTGTCACCTGCCAGAATATACGATCCTTTCTGTTTTTTTAATAAGGACATCACTTTTTTGAAGAGTGTCTCCTTGCTTTCATGATGCTTGCCACTTGCTCTGGACCAGCTCAGTGGCTGCAGACCCTTCTGGGCCCTCCCTTACCAGCCACCCCATCACGCAGCTACTGACGTCAAGCTCTGTGTTCCGGTCTGATGTAGTATTTGCCTGATCACTGTAGGCAACAGAGGAGGGCCATGATTATTCTATTTCCTGCTTTGGCTGCTTCTTTGATGGTCTTAGGATACTGAAACCAATATCATCTTCTTTGCTGGGCAGTTGTAGAAAGCCAATGATACATGCATTTTATTTAGGCTTCAGATTTCAGCTCATGTGGATCCATAAGGTTGCTTGCAGAAGTGGGAATTTTCTTAACTAGATTCTAACTTTTTAAAAATATATAATGCTATATCACCACCAAGAAGGCCCACTTCATCCTTGATTTTCCTCATCACTTTTTTAGTTTGGTGTTACAAGCTCGTGTGAATTTTCTTTCTTCTGCCAAGCTTCTGATACGCGTACTATGCCACTTCTTTCACCTGGGGCTAGATTCGCTTCCCTCATCCTGGATTTCAAGCACTTGCTTCTGCCATGTTTTCTTCTTTAACTGGCAGCCTGCCTCCATGCCCTATTTGATGTTTTTCTCCCCTCTGACCGACGTATCTGAATTCCCACAGCATTACCAGTACCACAGGTACCATTTCAAACCTCTTGTTCTTCTGCACCTACTGGCTTTCTCACCACTTCTTCATTTACAAGCTCACTCGTGATATTCCTGGTTTTAAGTGCCAGAAGCCCAGTTCCCCTACAAACCCTCTTCTACAGCCTCACTGTATCAAGGCAATATTCCCAATTCCTGGTAAATCTGACTCCCTGATTTTTGTAGCTTCAGCATCTGTCTGAGGAGATGGTGCTTGTGTTTGGCCACGGTATTACTGTGCTTGCCAAAAGCACAACAATGGATGTGCCTTAAGATGGGGTCGGTTCCATGATCTATTTCAAGTATGGTGTGTGTGTGTGTCCTGACAACCACGCCAGCACAGCCCAGGGTGACAAGCAGTGGAGAGAGGAAAAATCAATGAGAGAGTGGTAGGGAGGGAATTTCTAAGTGAGAACAGCCATCAAATATTTCACAATGTGCAGCTACATCCCCAGAAGGACTCTGTATACAGTGATAATCCTTCACGTGAATTAACACTGTAAAAACACAAAACAATTAATTACATTGTGTTGTTTGTTGTCACATGAGTTTCCAAAATTACTACACTGTGAACATGAACATTCAGATAAATATATTTGACTTAGAAAATGTCAGGCTTAGGTTTAAACCAGAAATACTGTTATCAGATTTTTCTAAGAAATGCAACATATTCCTGTTGTCCAGGGAAGTATAATTGCTTACTTTCTTACTCTCATCTTCCCTGCCAGCACGTACTCACTTCTCTCTGTGCTTTCTCACTGTGGGCTCATTTATATTAATAAATAACACTCTGCGTGATACAGCATGACAGACTCTCATCAACAAGTAGGAGAAATATATGTTTGTAAAATTATAAAAATCCCCTAGCTACCTATCTAAGTAAAGTATGGATGAGCACAATTTGGTTACAGCAGATCTCCTGTCTTGCTGAACGAACCTGGAAGTCTTTCTTTTTTCTTCCTCAGGATCAAAGTATTTAGCCTAAATTTCTGTTTCAGGGCAACTTCTATGCATAGTCTAGCTCTAAAGTCTGTAAGTTTGTTTCCATTGAAAGTTACTTGTAAGGACTACTACATACTCCAACAGCATCTGGATATATCAAGAGAGTATCAGGGAGGTTTGTGTTTTAGAGGCCTTCTAGGATTTTACATTCTCTCAAGAACTCATGAAAGGTGTTGGGTTTTTTTTAAAAAACAACTGACGTTTAAAAGCAACAGACCACTATGTTTCTGAATTATATAAGACAGCTCAATTCTGTGATTGTCAGATTAAAATCCTCATAAATTAAAAATAGCAATGAAGCTTCAGGAGATTCAATGAAAACATGCAAAAGCTCCACATTAGCATTAGGAACAGATACAGACAAGTGCAATATGGACAGCAACTCTCCAACAGAGAAGCCTCAGAGATAATTTGGCATGTAACATAGGAAAAGCACAGAAACACAACAAAATGCCTGCCCAAGAATGCACCCCCAACACTAAAATCCATCAAAAAGCAATACGGAGCAGAGAAGGCAAGAAAATTACAGGATCACGTAAAATTGCTCATGGTTTACTATGAAGAAAAATAAATGATGGGTGGACCTTCTCTCTGGGGTCATACACTTGTAGCAGAAGAAATTATCATGCCAAAACTTGTAGACCAGGGCAAAGGAAAGAGAAGAGGGAAGAGGAGAGGAAAGAGGAGGAAGAAGGAAGGAAAAAAAAGGCAACATAAACCATAAAACATAAACCTCAGCCCACCATAAGACATCAAGACAAGGCAGCATACAAACAGGAAATTAAATGCCAAGCACACAGTAAGGCATCAGTGAACCTAGTAGATTATGAAGACTCCTATACTATTATGTGAGACTACAGGGTAAAATTGCAAGCACAAAAAGACAGATTAAAATTGTAGAATGCATGGTCATAAAACCACAAGGATCATGTAATTACCAAAAAAAAGAGGACGCACAAAGAAAACGTACAGAGAAAGCTTAGAGGCTGCAACTTCAGGTAGTAGACAACACAGAAACGAATGTCACTAAAAGAAATCGTGAAACTTCTTACAGCAGATTTCTGAAAAATTATTTGAAACAGACTCAAAAACAAAAGGACACCAACACTCCATACCATCTAGAGCAGATAATACACTACGGCATGCCTGCAGCAAAGCTGCTGCAAGATTAGCAGGTGGTATTTGAAGGACTGGAACATCTTCCAGGCGTGTTACACCCACAAACAGAAAATACAGTTCAGTTGGTGGAGGACCTGCACCACAGGACAAGCATTACATAAAGAGAAGGAAAATGGGAGAACCCAATGTGGTAGAAAAGACACAAACCACAGACCCTCAGACTGATCGATGTCATGGCGATAACTGCACGTTTAGGAAAGCTGCACAAGAAAATTGTGGTATCTGCGTTCAGTTTTCAATGTGGAATGAGCCTTAAAACCCCAGGGCAGGACCCAGCACAGATAAGATGGTTTTGTAGAGATTCATAGCTATCCAATTAGAACTGCAGCACCGATAACGAATGTCATTCATATCCTTTAGATGATCAGTGTCAGCCAGTGCCCAGCTGACAGCAGGTGAAAGTCACACAGACGGGAGATCTCTAAGTTCCGTGGCGAACATTAAAAGAAGCTGCTAGACTCAGTGTTCTTCTTGGATTAGTGGTCCTGGCCTCACAATACGGCAAAATTTCACCTTTAATACAGCTGTACTATCTCAGTATACTACAGCACGATAGTTTACTACCTCACTGTTCTAATTAATTTTCTCTCAAAATACTGAACTGTACATGCAACCTTATGGCTGACAATGAGAACTTTAGGGATATTATTAAAGTGGCTAACAGTATTTTTATTTACCTTTTCAATCATCATTAATTTTTTTTAAACGAGTGTAAACATTAGATTTTACAGACTATTAATATTTAACCTAAACACTGGTTTCCGCCGGAATGGCACCTTTAGAAGCAAGCTGGTTGACATGGCTGGAAACCCAAGTCCTTTAGCCACACAAAAGCAAATCAAGAAAGCATAGGACACACCCTTTCTTTGATAAATGAACAAATGAACGCACCAAATCAGAAAACCTTGCCTTGGGAAATAGTATGATAACATTGGAAAACTACTTCTTTAGTGCAATCCTTCATACAAAAAAATGTATACTGCAGTTCTTACAGCATATAATTTCAACTATTCACACTAAATATACAGCAGGTCTATTCTAGCTTTTGCTATCATGGTAACATGAGAGAAGACTGCTGCTTTTATTGACATTTCCACATTACTGCAGGTTCTAGTTCAGGTTATGTCATATAAGCATAAATTTGCTCTTTCTGGTACAGCTTATTTCTTTTGGCAACAGGTATAATTCAGTCCTAAGTGTATTTACTGTTATGTGCCTACAGTGAGAAAACGTGCTGGCACAGCTATTGAAACACCCTTCTACGGAAGCCTGGCTATATTGTGTACGTAAGATATTGCGATGGACTTTATTTCTTTCACCTCTGGATGAACATAGAAATACTTTGGTGTATCAGTATTTCCACCATGCTGTGAAACTTGTGATGTTTTTTCCTAAAATGCCATTACCTGAAGTAAAACCATGACACAAAAATACAGTCATTAAAAGTACACTTGTTTCCAGTTCACAAGCATACAGACATGCAAAAGCTAAAACATGAGAATTGAGAAGGTGTTATACTTACTTAAATGTCATGATTTTAAGCAAATTGTGGAGGGATTTGCCAACCTGAACTACTACACACCTACAGCTTTAACTCAGGGAAAGTACTGTGCTGCCCCGGCTTGGGGAACACAGGCAGAGAGCTGTTACATGATGTGCAGATGACACCAAGCTGGATGGGAGTGCTGATCTGCTTGAGGGTAGGAAGGCTCTGCAGAGGGATCTGGAGAGGCTGGATCGATGGGCCGAGCCCAACTGTATGAGGTTCAACAAGGCCAAGTGCCGGGTCCTGCACTCGAGTCACAACAACCCCATGCAATGCTACGGGGTTGGAGAGGAGTGGCTGGAAAGGTGCACAGAGGAAAAGGACCTGGGGGTGTTGGTCGACAACCAGCTGAACATGAGCTGGCAGTGTGCCCAGGTGGCCAAGAAGGCCAAGGGCATCCTGGCTTGTCTCAGGAATGGTGTGGCCAGCAGTAGCAGGGAGGTGATCGTGCTCCTGTACTCGGCACTGGTGAGGCCACACCTTGAGTACTGTGTTCAGTTTTGGGCTCCTCGCTACAAGAAAAATACTGAGGTGCTGGAGCGTGTCCAGAGAAGGGCAATGAGGCTGGTGAAGGGTCTGGAGAACAAGTCTTATGAGCAGTGGCTGAGGGAACTGGGGCCGTTTAGTCTGGAGGAGGCTGAGGGGGCACCTTATTGCTCTCTACAACTACTTGAATGAAAGGAGGTTCTAGTGAGGCAGGTGTTGGTCTCTTCTCCCAAGTACCTAGCAATAGGATGAGAGGCAATGGCCTCAAGTTGCATCAGGGGAGGTTTAGATTGGATAATAGGAAAAATTTCTTCACTGAAAGAGTGGTCAGGCATTGGAACAGGCTGCCCAGAGAAGCGGTAGAGTCCCCATCCCTGGAGGTGTTCAAAAAAGGTGTAGATGTGGCACTTCGGGACATGGTTTAGGAGGCATGGCGGTGATGCGTTGACAGTTGGACTTGATGATCTTAGAGGTCTTTTCCAACCTTAATGATTCTATGACCCAGTTCCTCAAAATGAAAAAATATTGAGCACACGCTAATCGATTTTTATGCAACATATATAAAAAGGACACATCTGAACTTTTATTGGAGAGAGTAATGGACTCACCCTGACTTAAAATTCTCGCTAGAGTCAAAATTTTCAATCACTGGTTTCACTGGCGAGTACAGCAAGTGATTTCATGTGCCCTCTTAAAAAAAAAAAAAAAAAAAGGTTGAAACCTA
>Ga0065711_1031853_pt1 | contig 28576 bp, 17 predicted proteins | sample Hoacrofraction12_FD_59098 | JGI IMG/M metagenome (GOLD analysis project Ga0065711, IMG submission 59098) | Hoatzin crop microbial communities from Cojedes, Venezuela - Epithelial fraction 12 v2 (version 2) | ecosystem: Host-associated > Birds > Digestive system > Esophagus > Crop | place... | reverse complement strand
AAGCTGCCCAGCGGAAAAGGACCTTGGGGTGTTGGTCGACAGCCGGCTGAACACGAGCCAGCAGTGTGCCCAGGTGGCCAAGAAGGCCAACGGCTTCCTGGCTTGTATCAGGAATAGTGTGGGCAGCAGGAGTGGGGAGGTGATGGTGCCCCTGTACTCGGCACTGGTGAGGCCGCAACTGGAGTACTGTGTTCAGTTTTGGGCCCACCACTACAAGAGGGAGGGACATTGAGGTGCTGGAGCGTGTCCAGAGAAGGGCAACGAGGCTGGTGAGGGGTCTGGAGAACAAGTCTCATGAGGAGGGGCTGAGGGAACTGGGGCTGCTTAGTCTGGAGAAGAGCAGGCTGAAGGGGGACCTTATTACTCTCTACAACCACCTGAAAGGAGGTTGTGGTGAGGCAGGTGCTGGTCTCTTCTCCCAAGTAACTAGCGATGGGATGAGAGACAATGGCCTCAAGTTGTGTCAGGGGAGGTTTAGATTAGATATTAGAAAAAATTTGTTTACTGAAAGGGTGGTCAGGCATTGGAATACGCTGCCCAGGGAGGTGATTAAGTCCCCATCCCTGGAGGTGTTTAAAAAACGTGTAGATGTGGCACTTGGGGATATGGTTTAGTAGGAATGGTGGTGTTGGGTGGATGGTTGGACTCGATGATCTTAGAGGTCTTTTCCAACCTATGATTCTATATTTCTATGAATTTAGGTATCCTTGATTGCAAAATTTGTTCAATTCCCAGCAGATACAACAAATGACAGGAGGGAAATTATAGTGAAGGTTATGTGGAATAGCTAGAAAGAGCTGGAAGCCTTTAGCCATCTCAACAGAAGTGCACTCTTGTGTTGCACCAAAAAAAGTGAATAATTTGATTTCTCATCACACCTTTCATCCAAGGATCTCAAAGCACTTTACAAACGTTATTTTTAAAAGCCTCACAACACCCCTGTGAGGTAGGTATTTTAACCCCATTTTACAGATGGGCAATTGAGACACAGAGAAGGCAAGCGGCTCTCTCCATGTTGTACCAGGAGTCACTGCAGAATAAGGACTACAGCCTCTATGTCCTTGATTGTTTCCTCCCTTTGTTCCTATCACATCCATATTTAAACAATTTGTTGGCAGAAGAAATGGCTTGCTGTTTTCCGTGTAGGGAGTCATGCAAAACAGCACCTTCTTTTTGAAAAGGAAAATATACAGCATTTAGTTCAAGAGATTCTGCAGAGAGAGGCAATGATACTTCAGTAATAGCAGCTACATTCCTACCAAAGGCCAAAGACTTCAGAAACAAGACTTTCCAAATCTGTGGTCCATGTATCAAATTACTCACTTTCTCCCAGCCATGGGAAAACGTGATGGCTAACAAGCTGAACCTATATGTGGTCACAGAGGCTTCCTGCCCAGATGGATGGTTTCATTATCCAGGCATCATTGCCTGTCTTAAAACACTTTGCTGCCCTTGCCACTGCCACTTGTCAGTTCCTAAGCATTCAGCATATGATACTACTGCATCACTGTTCTTCCCCCTCTAAGCTGCAAAGTGAGGCGCACGCATATATCTCCACATCACAATCTATAATAGCTGGCCTATGACAAATATTTAGCAAGACAATGTTGGCACAAATTAATTCCAAATCTTATAAAGTTACAGCATCATATGGGGCAGGGGGTTATTTGTGCATTGCCTTCTCCTCTGGGAAAATGAGTAAGGAAACTGAAGAGGTCTTAAACTGAGCGAGCTCTCAACAACTTCTCCACTCCACAATGAAGAAACAGAGCACATGTAACTCTCTGAGGGCCTAAGCAAGGTCTCTAAAAGTCTGAACACTCCTACTGACATGGGATTTGGATGAGGGTCCAAGCCTTTGAGTATGCCTGTTTCAGGGATGCAGTGAACACTGTAGTTGACCATGTGCAATTCTTTCCCCATCTCTGCAAAAGTTCCTGAAGTTTTTTTACGCTGTAAGTACTTTAGGTAAAGCAAGCAATTTGTTTTTATAGTAGTTGATTCCTTTATGGACCTTGCATTACCTTATGAAAGTCAAAAGAAAAAGATAACTGCTCACTTATTTACTTGATGCACTCTAATTATTCCATTATATCTATTTTTTTTTCACTCCTCCCCCTCAGCCTGCTACACCTACTTATAATAGTTATAATACTGGGATTTACTGTTTAGACTCTTCTACAATAATTATAGCATTCAACTAATAACCAATGTTCAAAGTAAAATAAATGAAGAGTAGAAGTCATTAAGCACGGCAAGGTAGGTCTGAGCTAAAGAACACAACACATCACAGTAGGATTCAGTATTATAAAGTAGAAGTGAGGACCACAGAGCAAGCCCGTACAGACTTTTAAATACTGTACATAATTTGCTGGGTTACTGTGTCTTTTCCTCCTCTATCTTTTTTTTTCTGTTACATTTTGATCTTTTCATTTTCTATGGGTTCCACTTTTTATCTGGTTTTGCTCACTGCAAAATTAAGTACTACGTTCCCCACCCCCCCTTCCCTACGGACTAAAATGGATCCTCATAGATCTGAGTTTCTTTCCTGTTGTGGAGTGATTACTGACATATAAAAGCATTCAATTTTTTTATTCTTTTTGCTATTAAAATACATTTTAAATAGAAACAATGAATATTACTAAACTATTTTGGCATAACAGCATTTTTGAAGACAGTTTTCTGTACAAATCAGTGTATTCTCATCTAAATGCACAGGTGTTTGTATATACACAATGCCCTGAAACACTCTTTTTTTCTCTGCTTATGCATCCTTAGAACCTGTTCTTATGCTTCCATCTATGGCAGACCTGCATGAATCGCATCCTAGTCTACGAATATTCACATAAAGTATTAGTAGCATATAGGTGTTCTTACTTGGGTTATTCCTATCAATATCATAGAATCAGGCAGGAATTTAGATATGAAGAGAAAGCATCAGATAATCCAGATGAACAGGGATACTGCGTATTTTTAAAAATGAGGTCATTTGTTATGCATCCATGTTTTCCCACCTAAGTCCCTGTGAGCTACCTGTATCAGTACAGTTTGGGACAAGGATCTGAAGGTATCTGACAGCTCCTCTGGCAAGATCATGACTGTGGTAATTTTGCTTCAAGTGACAGACTGCAACAGCTTCTTAAAAATTATCTAGGTTCTGACTTAACCCAATATTCTCCGTTTAAGATTTTGTCTTTTCACCACATGGTATTGCTTGCCTTTCTTTGATCTTAGAGCATCTCACATGCCATCTACATTGCACTGGTGTCATGGAATCATGGAGTAGCTGAGGTTGGAAGGGACCTCTGGAGGCTATCTGGTCCAACCCTTGTTCAAAAAGAGGGCCATCTTAGAGCAGATTCTCAGAGCTCTGTCCTGCCAGGCCAGTTCTGAGTATCTTCCAGGACGAAGATAACACAGCATCTCTGGGAAATCTGTTTCAGTGTTTGATCACCCTCACAGTGAAAAATTCCTTCCCTATTTCTAAATGGAATTTCTTTTGTTATACCTTGTGTCTGCTGACTCTCATTCTGTCAACGCACACCTCAATTTTCTCTCTGCCCTCCACTAAGGTAACTAAAGGCAGACATAAGATCTCCCCTTAGCCTTCTCTTCCTCAAGTGAACAAATTCTTGTTTCTCAGTCTCTCTTCGTACATCATGTGCTCCAGCTCTTTAATGATCTTGGTTGTTCACCCCTGGACTCCAGTATTAGAAGGCTTTTTTACACTGATGAGCCCAAAACTGGATGTAGTGTTCCACATACAATAGTGTAAGTGCCGAATAAAGGGGAACAACCACTTCCCTCAGCCTTCTAGTTACAATCTTCAGTCTTTTCATCCTGACAGTCAAACATTATTTCCAAAAAGTCAAAATGCAATGAGTACGCTGGGGATTTTTTTTTTTCCACCACAGAGAGAGTAGAAAATACTTCTCAGTTACCTACAGGCATCCCTTTAGGTAGATAAGATCCCTGGCTGGTATGAAACCTGCTTGTTTGGTTTTCAGCATCTGCAATATTTGGTATAAAGCCTTATGTTTACGTTCAAGAAGGAAGTTGCTGAGAGTATCTGTGATCAGAAGTGGATATGCTGGGTTTGCAAGGGCCGTACAATTTAGCTAGTCATTCCCATCTGGTCCATGCTTCTTTGAGAATCAGGTTCAGGCAGCCCCTAACTGTTTTAACCTGACTTCTGTCTGGGCAGATAATGAGATGGCTTTAGCTGATGACTGGTATTAATTTTGTCCTACTGTTTCTCCCTAGGAAGTCTATCTGAGGGAGGGGACATCTTCTGTCTCATAGCCTTATAATGACTCAGTGGAATATGGCAGTTACTTGCTTTCTTTCAGGTTTCAACAGCACAGCAGGGCAGAAGGCGATGAGGAAGCCAAAGCTATTCTCCAGATACTGAGATACAGCAGGGAGACAGCAGGGGAGCAGAGGACCAGCTGCACCAGTGGGAGAACACCCACTCAGACAGCTCTTGATATGGAGCTTCGCATGGGGCTACTCCAAAGGCTGCTTAGGAGACAGTGACTCCTACCTATGGCCCTCTCCATGATCACTGCTTTGCAAAGGATGCAGCTTGAAGAACACATTTTCAGTTCATAAACTAACATTTTTTTTCTCACATACAAATCTCTGGGAAATGGTGGAAACTGTTACTATAGGGATACATAATCTCTTCACTGGTTTTGTTTCAGTTCAGATCTCTGACTCAATGCAGATGTCCATATTGAACATTTCTCTGTACAAACTACACATCTAGACTCCATTTATAGCCAACGGGCATCAAGATGGAACTTGGAATATGATTTTTTTCATCCTAAGCTAGACATCTAAAGTAGATTGGCTGAATTACTCCCTAAAAGTGATTATTTCTCTTGATCGGTTATAAATTAAATTGATGCGATGAACCCTACCCCAATTGCTTTTACTAAAAACTTTCAAATTGCTCCTTGCTGAACCCCAACAACATCTTTAGTATGGCACAGTAGAAACTGCAGGCAAGAGAGAATAAAGGATTTACCCAAAAGGAGCTATCTTTAGGTTGTGGACAGAGACGAAGTTGTACAGGGAAAGGCTGGTGTGGACGGGGTAGTATGGATGCTTCGGATGGGAGAGATGCTCGTGATTGTATGAGTCACATGGAGAGAGTTATACCTTATTGGATGCATTCGATCTCCATTGTAAGTTTACTTATTTTTAATTGTGTTTGATTATCAAAGGAAGCCTGTTTGTGTTTTGACAATAATCTGACCTGACTGGCAGAGGGGACAGCAGCACACATCACTACCGTTCTAGAGGATGAGAGAACTGCTAAATATAGTATCACTGAAATTTCTTCTTCCTGTTTCTCCTTCTATCCCCTCAATGAGTTCAGTGCCAAGGCATCTGGCAGGACAAAGAATTCTATCATTCTATGATTCTATGTGCATGAGTGCATGAGTGCCAGACTTTATTTCATCTGAAATGTAAAGCTTTTCATTAGGGGGTTTGTTCCTTTTTTTCCTTATCCCCTCATCCAGCTTCTTCATCTACATTTATCTCATTCCCCATCTTTTTGTGACTAGGAAGGCTGAGTAATACTCCATAGAATAAGGAGACAGTAAATACAAAGGGTGCTTTGCCTCTCTGGTTATAGCCATTCTAGTATAAACTAATCATGGACACAACACCAGAACAAGCAGTGGCACATGATTATTCATACTGCTATACCCTTGGTAAAGTCCTGGCATGATTTTGACTTGAGTGACTTAGCATCCTTCCAGCAATGTCCAGACACAGTGCAGAAGTGCTGGTTAGGGACCATTCCCAAGAAGGAGTTTGAATGTGGTGGTCCTGTTTTGGAAGGTAAAAGCTTAGCTGTACGCCCTCAAGACATGCAACCGTTGAACTCAGCGTTAAATGAGTGGACTATGATCTGTTTATTCACTGACATAGATGCAGTCTTCAATTACTGTGACTGAAGAGACAGAGAACAAGGCAGGACAACCTGTAAGTTGGGATCGATGGAAAGCACACTGTCAGCTGCAGCTTCAGAAAGAACAACTATGGCAAATGGGAACCTATTCTTTTAACCATGCTACGCCAGTCAGCCAAGAACACGTACACAGTGGACCTCAAAAACCAGAAAACGATGACTCAATGGTGCAGCCAGCTCTTAGCTAGCTACAAAGAGTGTTTGTTATCTTTGTTCATTTGCCATCTATATTATGTGTACAGATGGCCCATGAGACGGGAAATAGGTCTAAGAAGGAGATTAGAGCACCAGAGACCTGTCAAATGCAGGAAATATATGCTATGGTAACAGATCCAAAAAACTTTTTTCTGTCACTACTGCATCTGCAAAGGTATGCTCCAACTACCTGTCCACCTATAAAACACACAGTGTCACCATTTTAGAACTTGTCAGCTCCTCCTTTCAATAAGGGATTTCGCACTGCTGCTCACATCTGCACTAAATTATCTGTCCTGATGATGAAAGTTTGTATCTCATAAAAAGAAAACTTCTGCTGGACAAATGCAACCACCTACATAATTACACATGTTTCTATATATTTCCAACTAAAGATATACCTGCCAGCTATGATGGCAGTGGCTTTGTAGCCAGCCTTACAGTGCCTAAACTGACTAGAGCAGCACAGTCTCAGTGCATGACATCTTTGCTGAAACTCTTACTCCAACTGGCCTCACAGAAACAACAAATGACAAAGTGGATCAACCAAACAAATAGCCACAATAGCCAGTTTTCCAAAATACATGCACACACACATTGATAGAGAGATAATCTTACACTGTACAAAACTAAAACCTGAGTCTGAGTCTGGTCTCAGGATGGTTCAGCTCAGAACTTGTTTTGCTGGAGTTAACTGGTGAAAGCAATGTACATGAGATAAAGTCAATACCTCTGCTTCTGTCTGAAACCATGTTTGCATTTATTTTTTTCTTCACGTTTTCATCAGGTGATTCATACTGACATCACCCTAACATACTGTTCTCTTTCAACTGCACTTTGTATGATTAATTTTAGGCTCTAGTCTCATAAACTTAAATTTCTGCACACTGAAGTATCTGAGCTACTAAAGAGCCAATGGAATTAACCTATCCAACACAAACTTTTCCCCTCTGTCCCCTTGTATCTGGTGCTGCATTCTGTTTTATGACTTCAAAATGAGTTTATTAAATGAAACTGCATCAAGTCCATTCCTAAAACTCAGATAAACTGTGTACACTATTTCCACACTGCCTATCTCAGTGATGTGTAATATGTGGATTTCAAGCAAAACACGTATTTGCCAAAAGACAGTTCTTCTTTCTTTTATGAATACATTGCTATTACTTTTAGTTACACATTTCTAAACAGTAATTTTGGCTCATTGCTGTTTGTAAAGTCAAGTTTAATAATCTTGGTTTTCCATATTATAAAAAGTCTCAGAGAGTCTGCTCTTATTGGTAGGGTTTTTAAAAGTGCTCTGCATCTGTTTAGTTCTGATTCTACTACTGACAATGATATAAAATTCCATCAGCATGGTAAAAATACACAGTAATTTACATCACATCATGAGCTGCAGGAAAATGCTCGCATGCTAGCGAGGGGAAAATATAACAACAGAAAAGAACTGTACTGTGTTGCATCACCTGTGGGTGTGGGTATTTTGTCTAGCCGATCCTGATTAGCTATACTGTAAAATTACCCTTCTTTCTTAAAGCCTTTTTATTGTTATTTTAAAGATTCTGCATAATGCAGAGTCTAGACTGCAGCTTTCACGTCTTTGTAATTTCCCGCTGTCCAGGAAGGAATCCGAACAGCACATTTCACTTTCTCTCTGCAGTACTCCCATGCTGACCTCCTAATTATTTCTTTATATCTTTCTACCGCCTTTTTTTTTTTTTTCTGTGTAAGTCCTGTACTCCCTTTTACACTTGGAACTTACTCTTTCCATTTCTGTGTCAGAAGATCCTCCAGCCATTGAATCAAATTTGTTCTTAAACTCATGAATCACTTACTTAAAAAAAAAAAAAAGAATAGTAGCAGCAATTTCTACATCACTTTCAGACTGGACTTCTCATGTGGCACATTGTATAGAAAGGAACAGTCACATTTCTGTTTCTCTTGGTGATAAAACTACACCTATGCTCATTTGTGGCTTAAACCTGGGAGACATCTAAACTCTAACACTGATCGACTGCTCAAGGCTCTGCTTGTATGTATGCCAAAACAGCTCCATCCTTAAGCAGCTCTCCACCTATCTGCCATTTAAGCCTTGAAGGATTCTAGACATTGGGTGTTTTCATACATAAGTTCCCAGAGAGACCCAATCCAACAGGTATTCTCTAATACACACTTGAAAGCAAAAGGCTTCCCATAAAGTCTTAAAGTTTTGACTGCCTTATTTTAATTTGTAGCCAAGAGAAGAACTACCTGTTTCCTCCTTCATTTTCCCTTCTCAACCCCTTCTGCCCATCTCCCAGGTAAAATGCATTGTTTAATAGGTCACTTGGTAAAGAACTGGAAGACTAAGAGTAAAAGCTTTCCCAGTTTGAGTGGATTCAATACCACATCTCCCAAGAAAGTTTGCTGCTCACCACAATAAAAGCTAGACTGGCTGCAAGCTCCACTGGCAAGCAGAAAACACAAGAGCAGTGTAAGATCCATACACTGGGGGTTCGACTAGATGACCCTTAAAGGTCCCTTCCAATCCAAACTATTCTATGATTCTATGATTTTTTTTTATGCTCTTTGGGTCATGCAAAAATACACTGTTTTTACTGTACATATTATACAAGGGCACTTGCCTAAAAGAGAGAAATGTAGTGCCTGATCCCTGCTCCCAGGACTGATTTTGTAGCCTAATATTAAGCAGTCAATTCATAAGATGGTGAGAGTGTCCTTGGAGCAAAGACAGGAGCCCAGCATATCCCATTTTCCTGGAAGAATGACCCCCTTTGGTCTACTGCAGTTCATGAATTTTTTTTCTAGGGTGTGACAGAGCTTCAGCAAAATACATAAGAGCATTGGTTATGCAAAGCAGTCTCCAGTCTAGCCTCCAACCTTCTGTGTCAGGAAAGAAGGAAAGGTGCACTGAACTCCTGCATCACCTCTCTCACACAGCTCAGGTACCTGAGTTACAGATAGGGACGGAATTTCCATTTCATTCTACTCTGAAACATTTACCTCGCTCCATCAAATGTAGGAGGATCCTTGGATCCCAAGAAAGGATTCCAACTTCTATTCACTTAAACGTTTTGCTCTCTCACTGTATTCTCAGAGAAGGATATACACAGACTGCTCTCATCAGTGAATGAAGAAACTCTAACAAATATTTTATATAAAGTATATAAAATACACTCTAACGTATATTTTATGTAAGTCCAACTTCAGCGCTATTCCTAACAGTCTAGTAATAATTATCTAACTTTATGTATTTCCACTGCTACATTTTAAAATATAATTTGCACTTAATGATCTGAGGGCAAAGTTTTATTCAACATATTGCAATAGAAAAAGAAACAATTTTTAACTTTCCATGGGATGCCAACCTTTAAAGTTGAATGACGTTTTAATTATTGCAGATGATACAAAGATAGCTAAGGGTTATTCTGTAAAGACTGAAGTCCAGTGCTTTACAGGGCGTCCAAGAAACTGTTTAGCATATGCACCTTGTTTATATAGAAGTTCTATGACAAGTTGAGGCAGTTGGTGAAACAATAGATTTCATACAAGAGAAACAAAAAGAAAAGCAGTTGCATAGCATGTCTTCAAAGTGTACAGGATACGTAAAGAATCTCACCAAATATGTTTCAGAAAACATAAAGCCTGACGTGGGCCCAGGCAGCTTTGCAAACACTCCTGTAACAGGTGACTGGAAGTATTCAGGCCACACAGATCTTTCCCCCGTTACTGTCAGTAATCCATGTCTACGGAGTACAAGGAAGAAAATGCCTGGTGGCTTTGTTTTCGTAACTGTAAATTCAGCGCTTCTGTGGAGTTGCTTTAGTTTCACAGCAAGACTATTACTCTTCCTATTAATAGTATAGCCCACAAAAATAAGCTTTGGGGATGACAAAACTATCAGACTGATGAGTTCACCTACTAAACCCCCATTAGGTCTTGAGTTGTCAATCCTGTAAACTGGCAAAACTTTCTACTACAGAGTCACTGTAGATTTTTGCTAAAACTGTCATATTTACTGCACAGAGTATATAATACCTGACATGGACTCCTTGGAAAAAAAAATTTAAAAATCCAACTGTGGTGTTATGGACACTAGACATGCTTAACGTTAGTGATATTGACTATTTTCAGCGCTTTCTGCATGAAGCCTTTATGTGCTAAACAATTCTGAGGATTTCAACAACAGTGACCAAAACCAGCTTGAGTCCATAACCACATCAGTGGCCTTTTCTAAGGCAACATCCTTTACCAAACTCCTTGAGGTGGTTTCTAGTTAGTATTAGTCCTCATTTGCTAAATGGCTTGGCCTTCCTTGCTGTTCAGCTCGCTAATTGTAGCTCACACAGTCTGCTCTTAAAAAATACCTGTAAAATACATTAATTCACAGAATTAATACCTCTTATGGTACAAATAAATATCTCTTATGGTACAAAAGGACGATGTCATACGTGGGACAGGTGACAAAAGAACAAACTGAATTGTTCTGACACCTGTAAAATGAGAAGGAAATGTTTCCATAACAAAAAAGTATTCAGGATTACACATATATATGTTCATTATACATCAATGCTTTTGTTTCAAAAGAATGCGTTGTTATTGTTGTTGTTTATTTATTTCAGTTAAACAAAATTCCTATGACTTGAGGCATTTGCAAGGACTGCAAACTTGATTCATGAGAATAGCTATGGATCAGAAGAAATGATCAATCCAGTCTGGAATTTTATTTCATTTTATTATCTCCTGGAGGAACTGTAATAGTGGAAAATTAACTCCCACAGCTACCAAGTAAGGTTCTCTGCTTTTCAGGGTGAAGAACTGTCATTTGTGTTCACTTTTAGGACAAACACCGTAAGCCCAGTGGGAATTGTGAATGAATAGGGTCATCAAAATTTGTCCTTAGAGCTGCACTCTAAACATAAGAGGAAAAACAGAAACCTCTAACACTGACCAAGAAAAACTCATTTTTAAGAATCTTTACATCTGTAGTGTCAAGAAGGATTCATACAGAGTCTGTGGTCTCTGTGTAAGCTGCAGTACAGCAGGGACAATGTAATCTTTGAAGTAGCACTGTGAAAGGCAAAGGAATTCAAAGAGAGGACATGAAGAGTTTGGTTTTGCACAGCGTGTGAATATGTTTCCGAAAGTGCCACAGCCCAGAGGCGAGACTTTCTACAACATCAGATCATTATGTTTGCAAATATGGATGCAAAGAGCTGCTATGTAACTGACTTCACCAGTGGTTCTTTAAAGCCCTATAACACCTAAGCATCAGCTTCTTAACACAGTTGTGCCAAACCCAGGAGATCATTGGTAACGAACTGATTACAGAGAGTCTGAGTGAGAACAGGAATACAGTGCTAAGGCTACAGCACTTTTGTTCTAAACTTCTGCTCCAATCCATCTTACTCCAGAAAGAATTACTTTCACTGTATGATCTTGCCAGACAACAAATGCAAGAGGCAAAATCAAGGAACCCTCAGCATTTATCTGCAGACAGAAGGATGCAATGGAAACACAGAAAAGGCAACCTCCGCACAGCCTCCTTCTACGGACTGCAATCTGCGAGCATGCAAAGCAGCACTGCTGAGATACACAGTTCCTTTCCAGACCTACTTAACCGGCAAGACTACAGAAAGGTTTGGTCACACATAAGCCCTGAAGCAATTTGACATTACAATGGGACCAACCTCTCACGTTCAGCTAACACTGAAGGAAAGGGTTCGTGAATGAAAATACAAGCAAGCAACCCCACGCCACGTAAAACAGATTCAGAATGAAGCAGCGTTAAAATCAGATGTGGTGCTGAATGTGTTCCGTGGTGCTCTTACTAAGGCCTTCAGTTCAGGCCCTGAACTCCTTAAGCATCCCATTGTCCTCTACAGAATTTCTGCTTACATAACAGAAGTTGTGTATGGCAGAGATCTATAACGTGTCTCATCAAAGGTGAGTAATTTCTTTACACTGCATAAAGCTATAATTGGATCATTTGCTCTTGAAGGATCAGGTATTTTACATTATCATTTAAGGCCTTTTATTTGTAGGAAAGGAGCTAAATATGCAAACCTTTACATCAGAAGGATACTTAAGTACATTCCTAACTTTAAACGTGGAAGTTAAAGTGAAGAGGGCTACTAACTGGTTAAAGTTACACATAAGTCTCTAGACACAGCCTGGCAGATTTACTGAGCTTCTGAGTTAGACGATCACATAGAAGGAAGTCTTTTAAAATAGTTCTTCAAGGGGAGGAAAAGTTAGGTATGACACGTGCAACACCACCTCATGTAAATGTAACTCTACTGACAGTTATTCTTCATTTGTCCTGATGTCAACAAGCTCAGTATCAGGCCCAATCTCACTTCAGAGAATTCAAAAATAATGTTTAAATACCACTCTTAACAAATTACACTATCTATGAGCAGCAAACAGTAAACACCTTTAGCATGGAACACACCAGCAAGCAAAAGTTTACGAAACTAACACCACAGTCATGTTTAGGCAACCCACCAACCAACGAACCAACCAACCAATGAACCAACCACAAACATGTAAGAACTGTAATAAATAGATCTGAACTTCTCCCACGAGAACTAGGGGTATCCAGAGGGTATTCACTGGCTAGCTGTTTCCCACACCCACTCCACAACCTTGAGGTTTCCAGCTCTGAATTACCTGTTCCAAATCTTTTAATTGCATTATTTCCAAATTTTCAGATCAAATGTTTTATCTGAATGTCTCTATATGAAATAATATAAACAGCTAAACAGCAGAACTTGTTGTAATCCATACTTGCACCTTCAATGCACAAAGAAAGTATCAATAAAAATTCTCACGCTATAGTTTGACTGAACCATTCCCAGGCTTGAGCACTTTGTAACTAGACCAGGAAGGCAACTTTCACTTCTTATGCAGAGGAAACCAACGCAATGGCCAGGATAAATGTCTTCCAGATGCATCTCTATTTATTTCTTTCTCTTCTTTAAATTGTTATTGGTGAGATGATACCCTAAGCATGGGTTCTCTTCTTTTATGAAGCAGGTGAAACAATACAACAATCGAGTTTATTAGCACAGGGTTAAGATAGGCTTTACCTTGTGAAACTATCAGGCATTCATTTAGTGTTCTTTGGCCCCAGAAAATGCACTTCTTTCCATCTACATTGTCCTAACCAGTGAAATTATGCTTTTTGGCCTCTTAATCTAAAGCTATAATATTCTTCTATTAGGTGTTTTGCCTGTGAGGTACATGTGAGCCTAGCTCTCTGCTCTAATACTGAACACCTACTGCATTCACCAAATACATGACCACTTTCCTGCCAAGAGTTTAAATAAATGAATATCATTAGTGGTCAGCAGGCCGGACAGGTGACTTTGCTAATACAAATCTGTCGTCTTTATTTTATCAAGATGCAGAGTGCCTTCAGAGGCAAGCTCAGTTGGAAAGCTGTGTGCCACAACAGTTTCCTCAGTACATGTGTTTCTTTCATCTTTAGATTGGTGTTTGCATCTCCTCTTGCTTAGAGGACATAAGTGTTTCAGAAGCAATCTGATGAGGGGATCAGGAAGATAGCAGAGGGCACTAACAATAGAGTTCACAGATGGATTTCAAATTATGAGGGCCTATGTGTCCGTGTCGAGTTCATATAAGTGAAGGAAGTAACCCAAACATAGTACCAGATTTTTAAAAACAATCCTACAGTTTAAAGAAATGTAAAAAAGGTAGAACATCTATATCTATGTCCATGTACTAGCTTTTTTTTATTTAAAAAACTGCATTATGTTTCCTTTGAATATACACTGCTGTCTATGTTTTACAGCTATTTTTGCAGTATATTCCACCTGAAAAATTAGGTGCAGTACTACATATTGGTATATTGTATATGCCAACCACCTTGAGTTCAAGAGAAATTGTAAAGGAGTGTCTTAATGATTTATACATCCTAATAATTCACCTCTTGGGAAACTGCAATGGTTTTTATAGTATCATTTGTGAAATGGATTTGATTTTCTTAGGTCTAGAATCAGCCTGACTCCTCCTGCCCCTGGCACATTACGAAATATTTGGAGTAAAAGCCATCTTGAATGTCTTCATGTGACATGGGCTGAGTGGTGCCTTGGAACATCTGTTCCAGGAGCTCCTCCAACGGAGATTTCTTTCTATAATAGAAAAGCTCTGTGAAACAGTCTTGGGACCCAACTACCTGAGCGGAGAAAGTACTTCGTTTCGTCTTGCAAATCAAATGCACTCTTCAGATTTCAATCCAAAGGTTGTTGGCAGTTGCCATCACAGAGAAGAAGCATTCCAAACACAGCCTTTTATCTTACTCCTTCCCATTTGTATTGCAATTTACAGGTTAGGTTATTGTAACACAGGTCACGTATCTGCCGTTTCTTTGTGGGATATAAGGGAAATTGGAAAGATTCATCTTTCCTTTAGTGGTGGTGCTGAACATAAGGGGTTCTCAAGTCTGTTCAGAGATAGATGGATAGATATCTGTTCTTCAAAGAGATTCGGCACATTTAATGAAATGTAAAGAGGATATGCCACCCATTGCTATGGAATTTAAAGCACTAATTTTGGTTCAACAGATTATGTACAGAAATATGAGCACAGAATTTGGGACTCATCTTGGGTTTTTTTTCTTTCTATTTTAAATTGGTATTTCATGATTTGTAACAGTGTTTCTTTAGGATACATCTGTATTTTCAGTCCTTTGGTTTATCAATGATGAGGCTAGAAAGATGTGATTTTCAAAAAGGCCAGGATGGTTTCAGTGAATGTCCAAGTATTTTCCAGAAGAGCTGTTTACCTAAATTACCTGTATATTATCTATGTCCTCTGAGAATTCCATCCAAAATCCACTTTCTTTTAACAAAAAGTATGGGCAATGAGATGCCAGTGAAGTACTTGAGTTTCACAGGATTAACTCTTTTCTACAGAAAATTGAATTAGGTCTAAGAGATGGTAAAATACCTTCCCTTCCTCCTCTCTCCTGTTCCCCCCACCAACTGCTGCCTCTGTTGCCCTACAATTGCTGACTAAATTCTTCTACCACCGATCCTTATGATTTTAACTGTTTTGTCCACCTAGACTACAGTTACTCATGGAAATTTTCTGAACTGCTATAACTACGGCACAAGTGACGGAAACTTCTGTAAGAACTGTGCAGACATCCTGGTGTCCAGTGGACAATTCTGCATTTTGTTTCTAGGGATAGGAAGACTCAGACACATGTAGAGTTCCTGCTAAGGTGCCTTAAATGGTGCATGGTGGTTTACTACGGTATCTACATTGCAGTGAGCAGCGTGTGATTGAGATGACTAAATTCAGACCCGACAGACCTAATTTTACCATATAGTCAATAGGTAAAGGCAAATGCCATATTCAGACCATGTAGTTTTAGAACACCTAAATTTGACTGCACTTTGTTTTCCTGGAAAATCAACAGTCCAAATTCCACCAGAGCTGCTTATACTATGAGTGGATGAAAGTGAAACATCAGGATGCCTATCAAAATCAATAGAAAATAAACAATCTAAAAAAAATCTGATTTCTTTAGCTTCTAGACCTCACCAAGAACAAACTGTTATCACTCTCTACTCCTTGGCACAGACATAAGGAACTCCATACTACCTTCCTTATTAATCGCTAGTAACTCTTTCTTGTAAATTAGCTGTGGTCTAACTGGGATTGTTGCATAGTGATTATTATGATGATTCTCAAAAGATCATGAAATATTTTTCTTATAAAATTCTATTATCACTTTTCCCATTATATGAGGATTTTTTTATTAATGACTAATATTTGACATAGAACATATATATTTTTATTAATGTACTTATATATTATTACTGGAATAGCATGGGATCCTAAGAAAAACTTGACCTATGTAAGTTTTAACTCCATGTAATATGTAGAGCAGCTAATAGAGGTACCTCTGTAGAATTTTTGCAGTTCTTAACCACAGCCTACTATATATGGAAGGAAAGCAGTCAAAAAGCAATGATGTCAGCCTCTGCAGATTGATTAGGAACACTAACTGCATGTGTAACTGCGTTGGAATAAGTAAACCACTGTGTTTCATTATGATAATAAAAGTAAACTGCGTATCAAGCCTGCTGGCTTGCCAGAAGCAATTTTCTTGAGCTCTTGAGTTTTGCTTAGTTTTTTTTTTTTTCTTTTATCATTTTTGATAGTGTAGATTCAAAGTTTTCCATGTCAGCTGAAATTACAGCAGCAGTTGCACCATAATCTAAGCACCAACAAACTCAGTCACCATTATCTCTTAAAGAAACTGCTAGACATCCTGCGCTTCCCCGTCAGGATAACAACAGCAGTTGCACATCAGCCTGATCTAACACAGCTTCTCTTCCAGGTTCTGAAACGTCAGAGTTCCCTACAAAAGGGAATGCCTTCCCTGTTGCATCCAACTCGTGTAACTTTTAAGATTGGTCATTTATGCTCTACCAATTTTACTAGCAAATTTACGCAATTGAGGAAATGCTACAGATTCAGAGAAAATGCTTATAGCCACCCATCTGGCCACCATCTTCCCCAAATGGAAAGAATACTTCCAAAGTCTTTCTAAAAGATTTAAGCTCTAACCTTACAGAATGCTGAAACAAAAGTCATACAACTTTCATACCTGGTTCCTAAGAGGAATCCAACTGAGGAGTGCTGAAAGCTTTTCTTATATTTTTATTGGTTAGAAAGGTGAATCTACCCAACCAAAAACGTGTTCCCTGGAAATGGGAACAAAATACTTTTTAGATAGCTCATTAATTTTTGCACGATTCTTTCATTTCACCCCAGTGCATTATGATGTCTGTCATCAGCATATGGACTCTTGAGTAAATGAACACTGGTTACATACTTTGAAAACACTGGTTATACAGAGTCCAATATCCCAAAAAAGCAAAAGGTGAATAGGTTAATCACATTGCTGTTACATTAATTTGGTTACTACCAGTGACCTGTACGTCTAAATGGCATCTATACCACAGTATGGTAACCAAAATAGATGAATTTTTGAAGGACTTTATCATGTAAACCTCTCACTCTTTGTATTTTTAATAGAATCAACTAAAGGAAAAGGCATTCAAGTCTCAAAGAACCACAGTCTATTATAGTAGTTCATTCTGAACAGTTTCTTGGGGTAGGGGGGGATGTATGGGGCAAAATTTTCAAAGGGAAGAGGCCCATTTTTCCTCACAGAAATTATCTGCAAACTTGTGACAGCATTTACGTGGGCAACCATTGACATTATATAAGCAGATCCAGCAAATACACTTGCAAATGATCAGTACAGGCACCCAGCTGTAGCTGATGCTTTGCTTGTACCTTCTTAAATATTCTCCTGGTAACTGCATGCATTAATCCACTACTAGGACTACATTTTATGCAAGCATTTTTAGCACAAACACACCTCCACCCTCCTTGTTTGAAATGTGAGTGCTGGTGTATTAAAAAATATTTGGAAGACAGACTTATTAAAGTAAATGTTAAGAGAACACAGTGGGGTATATTTTCAGTGTGGAGCAGAGAGATTTAACTGCATGACTTCCATTAGCTTTAATGAGAACTGCACAGTTAAATCCTCACACACCACCCTAGAAGATTAACCCAGAAAACACACATTGTTTACTTTTTACTAATACTCTGATTATTACCACGTTCTTCCTCCTCCTCCTCTTCTTCCTCCTCCTCTTCTTCCTCCTCCTCTTCATCCTCCACATCTTCACCTTCCTCTTCATCCTCCTCTTCTTCCTCTTCAATCTCCTCTTCTTCTTCTCGATCTATCTCCTCATCATCCTCCTCCTCATCACCTTGCTCCTCATTATCATCAGAATATTCCTCCTCTTCTTCATCCTCTTCCTCTTCTTCCTCTTCCTTTTCATCCATCTCCTCTGTTCCATCAGTTTCATAGCACTCATCTACCGAAGAGTTGTCTGCTTTAACCACAAAGGGTTTTCTTTTGGGGGCTGGTTCTTGGGGTTGCTTATCTTGTGTTTTTCTTTTTTTTGCCAAAGGACAGCCATACACACTGTGCAAAAATAAAAGACGCAAGTTATTACACTATCCTGCAGATTTCTGTAGGTCAGATTGTACAATTCATGTCATTCATTCATATATTCCAATTCTATGCTACCAGTTGCTGTTCTCAGAACACATGTTTTCAAACTAAAATGCTGCTTCGGCAATAATGACCAAAAGGAAGGACACTTAAAAAACCTGTGAAATTGCTAACAACTGTTATTTGCCTGAAAGAGTCACACGTACACACCAGCATAACAGTTACAGAACTGATACAAATGTATGGTTCTCCTTCTCATTCTTCTCTCACTTCTGCATGTTACACTCTCTTCTAAGGCAGACGAATATAGTTAAACAAACAGCAATCTTGTCCTACCTGCTGGCTATCAGTACAACAATCAGGAATAAAGCAACGCTTAATCATTTTGTAATATTCAGTAAGGTTTTGATTGGGTACCATTAAGATATGTTTCAATGCTATTTAAATAATGAAAATACAACCCCATTCATAACGCTGTTGTTGTTATTAAATGATTAACTGCTCTTAAATTCTCCACTGCTATGCTCCATAATATGCTACAAAGCTCGAAAAATGGGTCAACAAGCTCCCCAACACAACCAAAGCCAGTAGTTTTCATGGCCAGTGTTGGAAGTGTTCTCAGATTGAAAAAAATCCAACAATAAACAAAATCCTTTGTCAGTGAAGGAAGTCAAGACTTTTGAAAGTTGAGTACCACTTCCTCATCAATCATTTTAATGCATTGTAACGTAAACAGCATTTCAGAGATCTGGTCTTCTAACAGAGTAGCCACTTGTTTCTCAAAGGTCATATAATCTGTGTTTGTTGAATCTGTTCACCTTCATGTAACCCCAGTAACCTCCTACATAGAGTTCTTGCACACACAAATTACTTTTTCTTTAAAGAACTTCCTCTTTGAACTTTTTTATTGTGTGATTACAAATGCTACTCAAACTACTCTGGTTTTCAGTCTTCCTCCTGTGATTAACTGGTCTGGGGACATTTAAACTGTTCTTTCTAGCCCTTTCTGCATATATACTTACAACTTCATCTTTTATGTTATATTTTTGTCTTTTTATCTTGATTACAAAACACTAAGGCTCTTTATAGTTTTTTTCCACTCTAATAGTGCTTCATATTCTATTGACAGACCACTGAAAAATAGGGGGTTTCACTGCATTTAGTGCTACAGATGTGCTCTTTGTGGTGTCTGCATGGTCTTGGTCTGATTTAATTGCATCCCAGCAGCTATGCATTCCGATTACTTAAACTGCTACTTAGGTAACAAGAATTATATTCAAGTGCCTAATCATTTCATTCAAATGTCTATCTTAGCCATTGCCTTACCTAAATTTTAAGGCACTTGTTCACAGGAAGGCTGATTCAGTCTGCCTGGCACACACTTATCTAAGGAACATACACAGTCACATAATATGGCATTCTTCATGGAAAGCCTGCTAAGGGAAACCTCCTCTGCATAACACAGGCACCCCTCTCTCTGTGTAGGGACTATTAAGTGTCTTTGAAGTCCAATCCGGTGTGCCTAAATTAAACACCTCCTTCCATTAACACTATCAAGAAATACTCAGTACCTCCCTCTAGCCAGATTCCAATCCTCCTCATTTGGGAATGGGGAGGGGGTAGTAGTCCTAGCAGGATACAGTTTCCAGACACCGATACCAAAGTTGAGGCCTAAGAGTGTAGGCTAGAGGGGAAATTGACCCACATCCTCCAGACTCCAGCTCCATGCTCCATCCAGCCCTTCCTGGGGAAGAGCCCCCTCTTCTAGAAGGTGAACACCTGGGCACCTGGCTGCAATAAACTCGGTCTCATACATAGCAGGATAGCAAAAGCCCAAACCTTCACTAATTTTATGAGCCCTAAACCTGGGAAAAGAGAAGGCCTAACCTTCTGGTGTTTTCTCATTGGACTGTATTTGTTACTATCCAAAGATGCTTCAAGGTAAAACCTATAAATGTGGTGGAAATCTTTGTCCCTAGGTCACCACTACTGCTCACTGCCAAATGACTGTCTTGCCTCTTGCCCCTTGAGTCCTCCTCTTGGTCAGGACCCAGCTGCTCAGAACCAAGAGGAAAGGTGGGACATATCTTCATGGAAAACATCCCACATCATCACAGTCAGGGCAGAAACAGGAGTTCAATCTCAATCAGTCTGCACAGTGCCTAAAACCTGGAGCAAAAAGGGAAGCACTGTTTGTTGTCGTTCTGACCACACTGACTTCACTTTGCTGCTTCCCCTGGTGCTCTGTGGGCTCAGGAGCTGTCTATTAAAACTCTCCATATGGAGCTTTGAGAGAAGGCATATTAATTTTTACTCAGAACTGGATTTTCAGAGTATGTGTAGTGCTCAAGGAAACAGCTGGATAATTAGGAAGGAACGTGTTTCATTTAGGTGCCTAAATCCTGTAAAACAGGAGTGTGTCACAGCCTGGGGCTCAGGCAGATTTCAGCAACTTGCACTCAATGGCATTTAAGCAGACAGGATAGCGTTTATTGAGTGGATGTGTCTTGTTTTCTTGGTTTCTGTTCCTTCTCTTTGTGATGCATATTACCCTCGCTATAGATTCTTCAATGCCATTATCATTAACTGATATTTTCCCAAAATCCTGATCTTTATTTTCAAAAAGATGTGAATAGGCTTAGCCCCAGCAATCTCCAGGATTTCATTTCTTCCTCTTATTATAACCTTCTTAGAACATTGCAAGAGGTAAAGATGACACTTCATGTAGCTCTGAGCTAAAACTACCAAGGCTAAACGGCACCAGCAGATGCACAAGTGTGAAAATTCTTGGCCACTGAAGATGATGCAAACTTGAATTTTGTCACATTAAAGCCAGAACATTAACCCCACCCTGCCCCAATCTTTGTTCAGTTAAGAACACTAAATACTTGCAAACGTTTTCATCTAGTAATGCCCCAAAACAGTCCCCTTTGGAATTCACAATAGTCTGGAAACTGGGGAAGAAGACAGTAGGATAACAAAAATATCTATTTTGTTTTGAACTGTTGTTTATTTTTTGTATTTGGCATCTAACTGCATGACTTTTTAGATACAAATTATTGGTCATAGGTAGAAAGAAATTGTTGTCATTGCCATTTTAGGTCATCTTTAATCTTTTTTTCATGGCTTTATGCTTTTCTACATAACATTTTATAACGTTTATGAGAATCTAAGACATTAGTTGGGATTCAGACCCCCCTGAAAAGTGCATAACTGGCAATGGAAATCAATGCCAGTTAGCTGCCTGATCGGCTTTGATGCTTTCATAAATCTCCTTAAATAACTATTTGCAACTCAGCTATTCAAGTAAAGTTGTGAATTTGACTTTAATTTTTTACTTTATTTATCTATTCTCAGTGTCTTTGCTCATAGAATTAAAATTCAGGACACCTCAGCAACAAACAGAAACAAACATTTGTGTATTTTAAGGGTTGGGTCCAGCATTAAGGACTTGGGAATATGTTGCTTTTCCAAGGAAATCAGTTCTGTTCGTTAACTCCAACTCAACTTTTGCAAATGCTTTCCTGATTAGTTTGCACCAGTTTCTCCACAACCCTGATTCTGGTTTTGCCTGTGCTTGGATTTATACTTTATAAAGCTACCATTGCATGGGTTTTTCTTAAAAAATTTTCAAAATACTGTCTTGCACTGGCTTCCTTCTGCTCTTCAACTCCATACCTCATACAGCTTATATACACACCTCAGGTACTACAGACTTCATAGTCTGAGAGTTCAAAAAAAATAGCCACGTCTTGCAGAAACCAGGGAAACAGGCCACCAGACCTGGAGCCTACTGTTTAGCTGCCCTATTTTCTTCTTTTTCTTTCTTAACCTGTTCCGCTCTCATCCTTAGTTTCATTAATTTTTCAGATTCTGCCTCCAGGACACTTCTCTGTTTCTGGCATGTTCCCTGCGGTCTCTCCAGTGAGTACGCCGAGGGGAAGGCAGCGCCGGCTCCCCGGTAGCCTCTGCCACTGAGTTCCCCTCCCGACCACATACGGAGATGATAGTCTCTCCCACTGACCTCTTGTTCCTCATACATTTGTGAAAACTGTTATTGTTTGTCCTTATAGCTTGTGCAATTTTCTCTCCATTTCCAGTTTTGGCTTTTGTGATCATACCCTTATTTTCTTATTTTTTAGATTTGTTTATCCCTGCTCGAAGCAATGACCCCATTGATTTCTCTGTCTTGCATACCTTTATCTGTTCTTTTACTGCTCACTGCATTTCCCTGGTCAGCTGTGTTTGTCTTATTTTCCCCTCACGCTTCAGCTCTCTTGGCTTTCAGCAGAGTAGATATTTGGGCTTTCTGAAACACACTTTTGAATATTCCACACTGCTTTGCTATGTGTCTCAGTCATCCCTGGGTTTCAGAATCTGTCATGAATAATTCTTGAGGAAAGAATGTTGTTGAATTTCATAGCGATAAGCTCCAAGAGGACATATAGACATTAATAATTGAAGAAATTTAAGAAATAATATATGAACTTATACGCCTTAGTTAGAAGATGACTTATGGCATTTTTTTAACTCTCCTGCAATTTTTCTCCATTAAAAAACATACAATGCTACTCGCTGATACATTCAGTAGGACCTGTCTTCAGGAAATACGTATTTCTTTCCCAAAATTGAACTTCTTGATTTTTAATATATTTTATTACTGATTTAATATAAATTTAAGCATGATAGTATGGTTCTTGTTTCTGAGCTATAACAATTAAATATATCTATTTAAATATATATAGTATAGGACCAGAGAAATACAAGGCATTTTCTAAATCAGACTACTGATTAATATTCTCCCCTCCATGATATGTCAATTTACATATCAAAGGTGGGACATAACATCCATGTCTGGAGGACACTTTCTCTTAGAGTGTCTTATTTACCTACATCAATTAGAAAGGGAGTTTATGTGACCAATAAAGGGTCAGTCAAATTTAAATATCTAATTAGATAAAGTGATTCCTATATGCCGTGTTTACCAGCCTTCTTTTTTTCATTTTCATCCCTTTTCTATTGAATCTGTTATTTCAGAAGCCTCATGCTATAAGATCCAAGTAAAAGAAAGCAAGGTGATGGCAATAGTATGCCCTAAATCTGAATAATATTTTTTCTTGGAGGATTGTTATCCTTTTTTTTTTCCTTTTTTTTTCATTAGTACTTTGAAAAATCTTACAAAATGTTCTTTCAATCTAAAAAGAGTCCCAGGCAACAGTGCTCTCCTTCTCTATTTCTTCATGTGAGAATTTAATTTAACATAAACCAAAATATTTGATAGGCAACAGAATCTAAAAAAATACTACATAGACACCTAGTGAGGTTATCAAAAACATTTAATGAAGCACTTAAGTATGTGATGTGGCACTGAGGTGGAATTTTATCATATGCAGTTGAGGACAGCAAATTAGGAAGAGCCTGCTTGGAAGCAAACTTCTGCTTAAGGCTACAGGTAGAAAGTTCCCAAGGCATTTACAGCTGTCCCGCTGGATACCATAAGCATTATTTTTGGTTTGGACTAGATAACTTCCAAGTCCATATTTCCAGATGAAGTCTTACAGGCATTTTGCAGATAAGTCCTCTAACAAATCCAGTCTTCAAAGAATGTGCAAATCTAACTGATTTGTATAACATTGCATCCTATTAAATCACCCTCAAAGTGACTCCTTTTAGCTTTCAGAGGCTGATACTATCAACTGATAGCAATTGACCAGGATTTTACCACCCTACAGCTTGAACTCCCTGCACTCCAGAAGATTCCCTTCCCAGCAGACTATCCACTATTATGAGGAAGAGCTGGTAGCACTCCTGTTTAAGCTGGACCGTTGAATTGGTAAGAATGAAAGAACCATAATAAATTCAGAAAAAGAGACTGACTCCAGCCTAGCGATTTGCATACTCAATTGCAAGAATAAACTCCTTCAGCTGAGGATGATTTTCCATTCATATTTAAATGGGTGCTTAAAGTATGCCAAATTACTACAGGAACGAGCAGCAAACCCAGTGGACAGTGATAACTGTGAGGTGGTAGAGTCAAATGTCCTTCCGGGAAATTACTTTTGCTCTCTAAGCCACATCGGTCAGGAATCTTTTCCATCCCACAAAAGTCCCGCGTAATGCGTGTGTACTGTCCTGGAACACAGGAGCTATTGAGCCAAACTTTCCCAGGCTGTGGAAGCTAAAGAACTTGGCCAAGTATTCTAACCACTAAGCTGTAAGAGAGAAAATGGGAAGAGCAACAAGTCAAACTTCAAGAAGGACATGCAGTTTTTTTAGCTTTTATTTCACAGAGATGGCTAATTGCAGCCTACAAGGTAGAGCTAGGACACACTGGTTTTGGTGCTCCCAACCAGCTGGATTAAAATTCTCTGTGCTAGCATCCTGCCTGCTATGAATCCCAATCTAGAAGACTAATTGTTGTGGGTCTGAGTGGCAAGGTTTTGGTAGCGTGGGGGCTATAGGGGTGGCTTCTGTGAGCCGCTGCGAGAAGCTTCCCCCACGTCTGATAAAGCCAGTGCCAGCAGGCTCTAAGACGGACCTGCTGCTGGCCAAGACCAAGCCAATCAGCAATGGTGGTAGTGCCTGTGTGATAACATATTTAAGAAAGGGAAGAAAAAACTCTGCGGTGAGATGGCAGTTAGAGAGGAGTGAGAACATGTGAGAGAAACAGCTCTGCAGACACCAAGGTCAGTGAAGAAGGAGGGGGGAGGAGGTGCTCCAGATGCCCAAGCAGGGAGTCTTCCCTTGCAGCTCGTGATGAAGACCATGGTGAGGCAGGCTGTCCCCCTGCAGCCCATGGAGGTCCACAGTGGAGCAGATCTCCACCTGTAGCCTGTGGAAGGGACCCCACGCCAGAGCAGCTGGATACCTGAAAGAAGCTGTGACCCCGTGGGGAGCCCATGCTGGAGCAGGCTCCTGCCAGGACCTGCAGACCTGTGGAGAGAGGAGCTTCAGAGATTTGCTGGCAGCGCTTGTGACCCCATGGGGAACCCACGCTGGAGCAGACTGTTCCTGAAGGACTGCACCCCGTGCGAAGGACCCACGCTGGGGCAGTTTGTGAAGAGCTGCAGCCCGTGGGAAGGACTCACATTGGAGAAGTTTGTGAAGAACTGTCTCCCACAAGAGGAACCTCACGTTGGAGCAGGGGCAGAGCATGAGGTGTCCTCCCCCTGAGGGACAAGGAGCTGCAGAGACAATGTGTGATGAACTGACCATAACCCCCATTCCCTGTCCCTGTGCGCCGCTTCGGGGGAGGAGGTAGAGAAATGGGAGTGAAGCTGAGCCCGGGAAGAAGGGAGGGGTGGGGGGAAGGTGTTTTAAGATCTGGATTTCTTTATCACTATCCTACTGTGATTTGATTGGTGATGAATTAAACTCCCTTTTCTCCCCAAGTTCAGTCTGTTTTGTCCATGACAGTAATTGGTGAGTGATCTCTCCCTGTTCTTGTCTCGATCCTCGAGCCTTACATCAGAGAATCACAGAATCACAGAATCATAGGTTGGAAAAGATCTCTAAGATCATCAAGTCCAACCATTCATGTTTTACATGCTTAGATATTTTTGCAGAAGTCGTCCCAAATTGCTATGTTTTTATCTATTTAAACTATAATTAAATGTAACAAATACCTTTTAAAATACAATAAACTCCTCTCTGCAGTTCTGCTGTCTTTCAGACTTTCCCACGAGCTTGTGCTTCTGGTTCAATAAATCAGATTATTATAAGCAGGAAGTGCTTTTATGTGTGCAGTGTCAAAACACATCATCTTTACTTCATTTATTTGTACCGAATAGATGTTTGTTGGCTTCTCAGATTAGGTACATATACAATAGTATTTCAGTTCAGTGAAAACTATTAGTTTACCTGAACAGGTACCAGCTTGACTGATAGGAATGAGTGAGATGTAGAGCATTCTATCCCTTTTTACATTCTGGAGTGTATTTGGGTACTGCTTTATGGAACGGTAAGAAAAATTACAACAAAAGTGCCCAGAAGCATGCTGCATCTCAAAAGGTAAAGGTAGAAGTTGTGGTATTTTCCTCACAGAGGTTTAAAAGTCAGCTTGGTCCTTTTGCACTTCAGAGCCTTTTTAAACACATGAATAGCCACAAAGATACCTCAGATCTACTCATGTGTATAGCATTATTTAACTAAAGAAGCCCTAAAGTAAAACTAGTGTCTTTAAAAATAGCACTGCAAAAAGGAGTGAGGAGTAATAAATAACATTAGAACAGAATGATGTTTCAGAAGTGAACGATGGAGCTCAAAACTTAAGTATTTTCTTTAGACATTCAAATATTGGAATATGTATTTTTAAACAAAATAAAGCAGACTACCTTTGATGTAATCAATACAGTCACAGTAACTTAAGTCAAAGTGACGATCTTTTATTTAATTGGATCCTACACATCTCCAGTGTGAAGCACTTCCCCAACCCAGTTCCCTGAGACTCCAAACTGGTGTAACTGAACCCTGTGATGAACAGCGGCAGACTTACTGTCCAATCTGCCCTCTGCCTGGTGAGATCATCTCACCCATCACCAAAGTCTCTGCCCTTGGGACATGACAACTGATAGGAAACTTTCAGTTCTGCAACAATTAACCCATTTAAACAATAAGTTTATTTAATTGGTTGAATCCAATAGCTGTTCAGTAAAGAAGAAAGTAGGCACAGTAATGTATTTCTAGGTTTTGCACAAATACACAGGAAAAATCTCAGCCCTGAAGCGCTAATTTAAAGCAAGATGTAAAAAATAAATGTAACAAATCATGAGACTAAAAACTTACGTGGCAGCACAGGTTAGCAAAGCACATGCCCTGCAGCTGTAGATTATTCAGAAGTATTTATATAAAAAAATCAATATAATATCTGATTGTCTCAAGACTTCTGATGTCATGGATGAGACTCATTTCTCACCTACCCCTAGGCTTCTAAAACATATGTCTACACACGTCACGTTAAGCTCCCTTCATAAGTCAATGCATAGAAACTAGAACCTCCTGGGAGGCAATTCATTTCACCTTTCTTAGACACTTTGGCTATCTATCCACTGACAATAAAAGGAGTTAATGGTGATTAACTTATACTTCTAGCACTTAGGAATCTGATGAAAGTGAGAGAAATCCAAGGCTTTTTCTGTCTTTTTTTTTTTATATATTGTATGTCCATCCCCAACAAAGATAGTACCTAGCAGGCTTTAAAAGCACCACAACACCTTCATAAAGAGAAAAATCAAAACCTTGCTTCTTTCCTTTCCACCGCTGCTGTATCACTTAACATGTATAATTATCCTCCCTATAGCTTAGCTATCCTTTCAAGACTACCTCCACAATCTAACGCCAGACAAATGCTGTAGTTGCACTCTAATCTTAGGATGGCAAATACCCAACTTCACTGTGTGTTCGAGAGCCGGAAGCCACAATTGATTATGTGTTGTTGCCAGACCCTTGAATACAGGGACTGATCAAAGAAACTAGTATAGTGCAAAGAGCACAGGTTTAATGACTTGTATTGAGTCATTAGATGAAATGCATATAATCAAGTTTTGCTAAGTGGCTATTGATTCTGCACACTTCGATGTTGATTTAAATGTAGCCCAGACTCATAAAAATGGGAACACACAAAGCCAGTGACCACTTCTGCACTAACTCAAACAACACTGACTTCTGCACTAACTCATAATCCTGAAGTGCACATTTATTTCAAAAATCTAACCTAGAAGAAAAACATTAGGAAACAAAACCCTCAGTTTTTCTATACACAGATGAAAATGAGGTTGGCTACATTGAGCTAAATCAAAGCAGTATCTAGAGCTGCCAAGATGTCCAGATCTGTGTATATCTTGTGTTTTCAGCCTCAGTTGTAATAACAAGTCTGTTTACAGGTAGAGGGGTTTTTCATTATAACGCGATATCCTAAAATAGAAAAAATTCACAATCAATCATTCACCAAATTGAAGGGGTTAGAATATGCTACAAGAGCACATCTATCAGTTACAAAAGATCTTTGTATAGTCATAATGTTTGAGCCTTGGACATGATGAACCTGATGAGGTTCAACAAGGGCAAATGCAGGGTCCTGCACCTGGGGAGGAACAACCCCATGCACCAGTACAGGCTTGGGCTGGACGTGCTGGAGAGCAGCTCTGCGGAGAGGGACCTGGGAGTGCTGGTGGACGACAGGTTAACCATGAGCTAGCAGTGTGCCCTGGCTGCCAAGAAGGCCAATGGCATTCTGGGGTGCATTAGGAGGAGTGTGGCCAGCAGGTCGAGGGAGGTTCTCCTTCCCCTCTACACTGCCCTGGTGAGGCCCCATCTGGAGTACTCTGTCC